>Ga0207031_10072_pt1 | contig 27043 bp, 26 predicted proteins | sample Alteio_BWMinCont_37_FD_153278 | JGI IMG/M metagenome (GOLD analysis project Ga0207031, IMG submission 153278) | Enriched cells from forest soil in Barre Woods Harvard Forest LTER site, Petersham, Massachusetts, United States -... | ecosystem: Environmental > Terrestrial > Soil > Temperate forest >... | reverse complement strand
CAGGTGTACTGCGCCAGCTTCCGTACTCATCCAGATCGCTGGCTCCAACCACGCCCGGGGCGACGTATTGCGCCGATGTGGATTCGTCTTCGCGCTGATCACGCACTTTGCACCAATCATCGAAGCCGTCGCGCCGCGGCGCGTCCATAGTCTGATGCGCCAGCGAAGTTCCACCTGTAAATCGCGCCTGCTCGCCTTCACGCACTCGAACCGACGGGCCTTGCCCAGTGGCTTCGCCCTCACCCTTCCACACCGTAACTATGGTTGTGTCTGAGTTCGGATCAACATCAAAGCGGTATTCGCCACCTTTGGTTATCGTGAACGCCAGATTCTGGGTGTCGACCTCATACGCTTCGCCGTCATAAAGTTTGCGAACGTGCACATTTAACGTGCCCTGATGCAGTTGCACCTGCACCGCATCGTTGGTGACATTCGTCACCGTCAAACTGCTTTCAGAACTGATGCGCATCACGCCCGTGCCCAAGTTCAGCTCGGCCCGCGAATCTTTGTCAGCCCAGACGTTATCGCCATTGGTAAGCGGACGGTTCAGCGAACCTTGAACCCAATCCCCAGTCCCTTGCGGCTGCAGCGAAACCGATCCAGACATGTAGCCCAATCGGCCGACGCGGCCCGAAGGATCACCCGCCTGCCCGCCATCAGAAGGCAGAGGTTGTCGTGCCGAAGGCGGCGGTTCTGTAGGGTAGGGTGCCTGTCCACCGGCCGAGGGAGGAGCCTGATCAGTAGGATATCCCGACTGACCTCCGGCCGAAGGAGCCGTCTCCGCTGGCGGAGGCGGTGCCTGATCTGAAGGATACGTGGATTGAGGATACGTGGATTGACCACCCTGATCTGCCGGTGGAGGCGGCGCCTGGTCAGCCGGATAAGCCTGTTGCTGATCCGGCGGCGCCGGCATATCTTGCGCCTGTGCGGAGAAGGTTGCCGTGGCTATGGCCGTTGGGTGGATTTTGGCGCCTCCTGGGGATGGGCGCCGGGACCGTACTGGGTGCGGCCGTTTTACGCTCCCGCTCTGGTCGCTTGGTTTGGCGGTCCGCACTTCGGTATCGGCATTAACTTTGGCTTCGGCTTGGGCTTTGGCGGAGGATTCGGGTGGTGCCCGCTCGGCTTCGGCGAGCCGTTCTTCCCGTGGTATGGGGCGAGCCGCGGTTATTTCCGGAACGTCAACATCAGCAACACACGCATCAACAATTTCAATCATATCGTGAATAATTACGGTCGCAATGGCGGCGCTCTGTACGGCAGAAATGGGGTTGCAATGCCGCGTTATGCCAGCAGGCCAGGAGCGTTGACCGCGGTCTCACGAAATACCCTGGAGCGCGGGCTGCCCGTCGCCGGCAATAGGGCCAACATTCCGAGCAGCGCTTTGCGAAACCTGTCGAGCGCGAGTCTTGACCGGCCGAATATTTCTCCGACGCGTGCCAGCATGCTCGGTTCAAAAGCAGGCATGGCGGCGGCACATCCTTCGCTGGGAACTACTTCGCGGCCGACGGTCAGCAGAATGACGCCGCCAAGGAGTTCGGCTTCATCCAAGCCGTCGCCGGCAATCGCGGCTTCGCATAACACTCCGGCCCCGTCAAGCCGTACTGCAGGCTCATCGATGGCGAGTCGTAGTTCAGTTTCGCCAATGTCGAATCGTGGCTCCGAAGGACGGCCGATTGCATCCTCAGCGGCTTCGGCTGGGAGCAACGTGCCACGTCCGCAGAGTAGCGCAAGGTCACTGGCCGGACCTTCAGCGGGAGCAGGTGCAAGGTCCGAAGGAATGACTGGCGCACGCGCTGGAGCTTCGCCCGGCTTTTCAGCTTCGCGCTCGGTGCCTCGTCCGCCCTCTAGCGGCCCGACTATGAGTGCTCGGAATGCGTCGCCAAGTATGTCGTCGGGTTCGCGCTCTTACTCGACTCCATATTTTGGCCGTGGTACGTCCAATAACGTGCCGCGTCCTTCGGGCGCAGTCATGCCAGCATCGCGTAGCTATTCATCGGCGCAGAGTCGCGGCGGATACTCGGCCCGCTCATACAGCGGCGGAGGGTACGGGGGCTACAGCGGATCGCGCGGATACAGCGGGGGCAACTACGGCGCGTCGTCGCGCGGATATAGCGGCGGCAATTATGGCGCGTCGTCGCGCGGCTACAGCGGGTCACGTGGGTACAGCGGCTCGCCGTATGGTGGTTCTTCGTCGAGGGGATATAGTGGCCGAAGCTACTCCGCGCCGTCGTCGCACGGCTCAGCCTCGTTCGGCGGCGGCCGCGGATACTCCGGGTCACGTGGTGGGAGTTCGGGAGGGCATGGCGGCTCGGGGGGCTCCCATGGGGGCGGTGGTTCGCATGGTGGTGGCGGGTCGCACGGCGGGCACCGCTAATTGGCCGTACATTTGCCGCACTTCGCCCCGCTTGCTTAGCGGGGCGATGCTTTCTCTGGCTAACTCATTGTCTTGCAATCATGTACACGGTTCAGGTTGTTCCATGCGAGATTCGTCGGCCCATGGAGAGAACGCCGGGACTTCGGAATGACTGCTCCCTATAGAGGCTGCGGCAAGTCATTCCTTGGCAATTAACCGCGACCTCAGCGGCTAAAGCCGGATTCTGCGCCACCCAAAATCAAGTGCAATGTCGAGTTTCTCTGCGATTTTCTAGCACAAGAGTCCAACTAACCTACGACCTACGTATCCCCCTGATTGCCTTTAGTTCCCGATTCGGGTAGACTGATGTGGTGTTGTTCCTCGCTTCCCCTCCTGTGTTTGTGGGTGACTTCTCATGTTGAACGGCAATGGCAGCTTCCACATAGGCGATAAAGTCGTCTACCCGAATCATGGCGTTGGAGTAATTGAGCAAATCAGCAGCCGTACCATTGGCGAGACTGTGGAAAATTTCTACCTTCTCAAAATAAAGTCAAGCAGCCTCAAGGTCATGGTGCCGTTTCATAACGTCGGCACCGTCGGTCTGCGGCGCGTGGTGAAGAACGGCGAGATTCAGAAGATCGTTGATTTTCTTGAAGATGGAGAGTGCGACAACAACGCCGACTGGAAATACCGCTTCAAAGAAAATTCCGAGCGCATGCGCACCGGATCTTTGTTAGAAGTGGCCAACGTGCTCAAAGCTTTGCTGGTTCTGAACCAGTCCAAGTCGCTTTCATTCCGGGAAAAGAAAATGCTGGAACGTGCCCGCTACCTTCTGGTCAGCGAGTTGGCTATGGCAAGAAATTGTGAAGAGCCGCAGATCGAGGAGTTGCTGACCAAAGCTTTGTCCAAGTCGAACCTGCGGTTCCCCGAAGCCTCGGAATTCCAAGCCTGAGGCGCTCTTTCAACGCACCGTCCGCTTCCCATTCTGGTAAAAGTTCGCCGAGCAATCGAGCCGGCGGCTGGCGGTAGGTTTATAATCCGGTGAAGAATGACCGAGCAAATTAAAAGAAAACTGCAGGAAGAAATGAATCAGCTCGAACACGAACTGGTTCACGATCTCCCCAAAGAGATCAAGAAAGCCGCTGCCTTGGGCGACCTCAGCGAAAACGCCGAGTATCACATGGCCAAGCAGCGCCAGGAATTCGTCAAAGCCCGGCTGCGGCAGTTGGGCAAGCGCATGGGCGATCTCGCGCTGATTAACATGGATAACATTCCCCGCGACAAGGTGGGACTGGGATCGACTGTCAAGGTTTATGACAACGATAAGAACGAAGAGGTCGAATACAAACTGGTGACGAGCGAGGAAGCTGATTTTCCGTCCGGCAAAATTTCTACCAGTTCGCCGATCGGGCGCGCTCTGTTGAACAAGAAAGTAGGCGACACCGCCATCGTGGTGACTCCAAACGGCAAGCGGGAAATGGAGATTCTGAAACTGAGTACTATTCACGACGAAGCTGCTGCCGGATAACTAACTTCACATGACTCCGTCCAAAGAGGCCAACCGAAACGCGGGTCGTACCGGTTATAAAACCTGGACCAGCGTCTTTGGCCGGGGCTGCGGCATGTTGCTCGATGCCATTGTCCGCCGCCTGGCCCTAGCCCGGGTCAATCCCAACGTACTTACTTTCCTCGGGCTGGTCGTCAACATAATTGCCGCTTTTCTCTTCGGATACGCCAACAGCGAAAACCAAGCCCGCATGTTCCGTTATGCCGGGCTGGTCATCATTGGCTCTGGGTTCTTCGACTTGGTTGACGGCGCCGTGGCTCGAGCCAGCAATCGCGTCACCCGGTTCGGCGGATTCTTCGACTCAGTAGTCGACCGCTACAGCGATGCGTCCCAGTTCGTAGGGCTGATGGTGTTTTACGGCCGCAGCGGCCGCTCCGTCTACGTCATCCTTGCCGCCATCGCGATGATCAGCGCCATCATGGTCAGCTACACGCGCGCCCGCGCAGAATCGCTGATAGGTTCCTGCCGCGTAGGTTTTATGGAGCGTCCCGAACGACTGGTGCTGGTAATCATTGGAGCGCTTTTCAATCGCATGGCGCCGGTCCTGTGGATCATCGCTGTCCTCTCCACAATTACGGTCATCCACCGCATTCGCTATACGTGGACCCGGACTGAACTGGTGGACCGAGCGGCAACCAACCCAGTGCAGGCCGCATAGCCACGAGCGTCTTTATCGATTAAGAAAGAGGAAATATCTTGCTGGCATCAACTGCGAGGACGACTTAGTGCGTGAGATACTGCCGGGCCAGCCAGAGTTTTAAGTCGCGCTTCAAATCAGGACTCATGCCCAGGAAACGGATTCCAGCGTTGCCCATTTTGTCGATCCAGGCAACTTCTCCCTGAAGCTTCATTTGAGCCTTGCTCTCCGGCAACTGAAAGCTCAGTCGCACCGGGCCCTGAAACGCCATGGGGTAAGAGAGCCGGATGCCCATGCCGCCTTCGCTGAGGTTTATCAGATGAGCTTCAACTTTCTTTTTGGAACCGTACGCGAGGCATACCGGCAGATCGAGTGCGTGGCGGTTATAGCGGAGCCTGCCGTCGAGAATCATGTTGCGCGCCGCGGAAAGAGTGCGGACCGCTTGTTCCACGGAAATCGGCTTCTTGAAAACAAATGTTGCGACAGTGTCCTGCAAGTTTGTATGGCCGTTCGAGCCACTGACGATAACCAGCGGTACTGCGTTCAGTCCGGTGCCGAGCCCTCGCAAGAAACTGCTGGTCCCATCCAGATCGCAGTCGACGATAAGAGCGTCTACTTTCGACTTAGCAAGTTTGGCGCGCGCGCGCTCCGGTTCCGGCTCCACATCCACGCCGATATGCAAGCCGCCGAGGATACATTCCAACACGCTGACTTCAGCCCAATCGCGGGAAACAACCATGGATGAGAGTGTCATATCGCAACTGTAGCCGCAGGCGTAATCAGGCTACAGATAACGAAGGTAATGAAGGGCAGGCTTCCGGCTTTCGACTACGAGTTTGTTGGACACGACGAACCGACTCCACCGGACATTCCTGAAGCCTAACGCCCGAAGCCTGTTTCACGCTGTCGCTGATTTTCCCTGTGTGCGGTACCAGTCGACGGTGCGGCGCAGGCCTTCTTCGAAGTTCACTTGCGGCTTGTATCCCAGATGTTTCTCCGCCCGCGAAAGATCAGCCAGCGAGTGCTTCACATCTCCCGGGCGTTCTGCAGCGTATTTAACCTCGCCAGGATAGCCGGTGAGTTTTTTCAGCACGCGAAACATTTCGTTCAAATCAATTCGCGTGCCCGTGGCCACGTTGAATACTCTTCCCGACACCTCGCTGGCCGGCGCTTTGCAGGCCAGCAAATTTGCGTGGACGACGTTTTCCACGTAGGTGAAATCGCGGCTCTGAGCGCCATCGCCGTAGATGGTCGGTTGCTCTCCCTTGAGCATCTGCGTTATGAATTTCGCCAGCACGCCTGAGTATTGCGACGTGGGATCCTGCCGCGGTCCGAAGATGTTGAAATAGCGCAACGCGACAGTCTCCAATCCGTAGCAGCGAAAAAAAGATGCCATGTAATACTCGCTTGCCAACTTCGCCACTGCGTAGGGAGAAATCGGATTGGGAGACATATCTTCGCGCTTGGGCAGCGTGGGTGTATCGCCATAAGCCGAAGACGAAGCCGCGTAAATCACGCGCTTCACTTTTGCATCGCGAGCTGCGACCAGCACGTTAACGGTTCCGTCAACGTTAGCCTGATTGCTCTCCAGTGGATTCAGCACTGACCGGGGCACAGAAGGAATGGCCGCTTCATGCAGAACGTAATCGACGCCCCGGCACGCCAACTGCATCGCTTCAAGGTCAAGCAAGTCAGCTTGGCGAACATCGATGCGGTCGAGCAATTCGGCGATGTTGTTCCGCTTTCCGGTCGAAAAATTGTCAACCCCGCGAACCTTGTCGCCCTGTGCCAAAACCGCTCGTGCCAGCGACGATCCAATGAATCCCGCAATTCCAGTAATAAGATAAGTTGCCATAGATTGTTAAATCATAATGGATGAGAGTCGATTGAGAAATGGAACGTCGGTAACCGTTCGCGAGCAGCACTGACCTTCCGAACCTCCGTTGTCATCACGAGCGAAGCGAGGGATCTCGGTCCTTGCGTGCACTACCTGTATCGCCGCAGCAAGCAAATACCCAGATCCCTCGCTTCGCTCGGGATGACAATTAGTAGGCGATGCAGTTCGTAGTGGCGATACAGTTCGTAATGAGGATGCAGCAACTGTCAAACTCGTTTACGCGTGATGGTTCTCGACTGCAATCCGGATCTCCTTCCACAACTCTTCTTGCCCGGCGCTGCTTTTGGCGGAGAAAGGAATAATCCGCGCTTGAGGAAATTCCTGGTTGAGTGCTTGCAGAGAGTTGCGCAATTGATTTCCCGACAGCTTGTCGCTTTTCGTGCCAACGATCAGGAACGGCCGCGCGGTAAAAGTAAGAAAGTCGAGCAGCGCCTTGTCGCTTTCCTGCGGAGGCACGTTCACGTCTACCAGCACCAGACACAGCGCCAGCGAGCGCCGCTGCTCCAAGTAAGGTTCGATGAAGGTGTGCCACTGGCTGGAAATCTCGCGCGAAATTTTGGCATATCCGTAACCCGGCAAGTCAGTGAAGATTAATTCTGGCCGAGGCTTTCCCGCCCAGCGTAGCTCGAAAAAATTTATGCTTCGCGTGCGGCCAGGCGTAGAGCTGGTTTTGGCCAGCTTCTTACCCACCAGTGAATTAATCACGCTCGACTTGCCCACATTCGAGCGGCCCAAAAACGCGACCTCGGGAAGCGTGGGAGCGGGAAAGTGGCTGGCGTCCATCGCCGACATCATGAATCGAGCCAAGACGCGCATGCCTTCAGTGTGCAGTTTAGCTGGGCAAGTTGCAAGCGGCGGTAACTGATTCCCGAGAGTTATTCCAAGCCCAGCGGTTTTTTGTTTTGGACATCTTTTTCGCGGATGGGCCTGAATTTATGCCAGAGAAAAAGTATCCCGGCGACGACGACTCCGATTCCCAGGCTGATCAAGAAAAACCACCGGTAAGCGGGAAATGCAATAAGAACAATCGCCACCACGACGATCGCAACGATTAAACCAGTCGCCCCGCTGAACCGCGATTTGGGTTCTTGTGAAAAATTGGGCTCCATACAAACACCCTGTAGAGACGTACCTTGCTACGTCCGACGGCCGACCAAACAAGACTTCCAGTCATTCCGAGGAGCGTATGCGAGGAGGAATCTAGGTTTTTGCCAGCCACGCGGAGAACCCAGATCCCTCGCTTCGCGAGGGATGACAACAATTGGGTGCGGACAGCAATTGTGTGCAGGCAGCAATTGGGTGCAGACGTTGCAAGCAATGTCTCTACGGAGCTTACCGCCTAAACTGCTTGCTCAGCGTGAGCGCCTGCTGCTGGTACGACGAACCAATCTGTAAGCCGTAAATTTTTTCGGGCTTCGCAAGCAGCGGCATGTACGTAAGCCTTCCGACGAACTGCTCGTGTTCGATCAGAAACGGAACTTCATGGGCTCGCACTTCCAGCACCGCTCGCGTCCCTTTGATGTCACTGGCGCCGTATCCAAATCCGGGATCAAAGAAACCTGCATAGTGAATGCGAAACTCGCCCACCGAGGGATCGAACGGCACCATCTCCGCCGCAAATTCTGGAGGAACCCGAACCCGCTCCTTCGAGGCTAAAATATAGAAATCGCCGGGCTCAAGAATCACGCGCTGATTCGCGCTCTGTCTGCGAGCCTCCCAGAATTCCTCCGGTGCGTAGTAATTTATTCGATCCAATTCGATCGCAGGGGCGTGCTTGCGCGCCTTGTAGGCAATCACTTCATCCGGCGATGAGCCTTCGAGATTCACGGTGATTCTCAGGCCGCGATCTACCGACGCCTTAACTGGACTTTCTTCGTCCATGTAGATGAGTTGTTGTTCGTCATCAAGCCTGCGAATCCGGCTGTCGGAAGACACCGGGTTGCCGCGCACGAAGCGTAATTGGTTAAGGCGCATTCCGGCCCGTACGGCGACGGTGAAAGTGCGGGAAACGATTTCCGCGTAGAGCCTGCCTTTATAACCCGGCGGCACGCGCTCGAATTCCACACCATCGTCGGTGATCAAACGAATAAAAACGTCCAGTCGTCCAGTCGTACTTTTCGGATTCGCCTTGCCGGAAATGTCTCGCGGAAGATCGAGCTCTTCAACCAGGGGAACGATGTAAACGCATCCCTTTTCAAATACCGCCGCGCTGGTGAGATCGACGCGAGCCATGCGAAGGTCTTTGACTTTGGCTTCGACTTTGCCTCCGGGACCAGGAAGAAAACTTGCCTGCACGCGATGCGCAATGTCACCCAGCCGCAGATCAAGGCTCGCCGGTTGGATCTGTTCCTCGGTGATCACGCGATTGCCGATGATACGTCCCTTGGCAATCAATTCCCGAATCGCCTGCGATGGCAGTATGCCCGTAGTGCGCTCTTCGTTCGCGGCCGGCATCTCCGGAAATAACCCGACTTCTCCGTTCCTTAAGTCGGAACTGGACATGATTCAAGACTCCTGTCGTTTTGTGATATCTCTGAAACGCGGCGAGACCGCTCGGTTCATTCTAGACCGTCTTTACATACAGCGTGGACTAAAACAATGGTAGTGGACCAGTTTCAATTTCCACGGGTTCACATAGCAGGGCTACCCGCCCAGAAAGCAAAGGTGTAGGATTCTTGCGCGAAGGCCGCATCCATACCCTGGCCCATCCCCCCTTGATCTAATTAAGCGGCTTAAGCAGAGGCGCAAGGATATGACCGTCTGCGTAGCTGCAATCTGCGACCGTGGTAATCGCATCGTTATGGCGTCGGATACGCGGATCGGAGACGACACAATGAGTGCCGACACTCCGGTTTCCAAGTTTGTTTCATATAAGAATTGGACTGCAATGTTTGCTGGCAAGCTTGGCGACTGCCGGGCTATTACCAAATCCATAAAGGCGACAGTGGAAAGCAGTCCCTCGCGTGTGGATGAAATATCCATGATGCACATTGCTCAACGGGCCTTCACTGATCGTCACGCGGAGAGATCTTCTTTCCCGGTTCTAAGTCCACATCATCTCGATTACGCTCAATTTGAGAAAGACGGCAAGAAACGATTCACCACAAAAGAACATGCGCGACTCACTAGCGAAATAAGCAAACTTGGATGGGGTTTTGACGCGCAATTGCTTATATGTGGATGGGGGCAACACGAACCAACTCTGTTTACACTCGACAGCGAAGGTCCGACGCTGCGAGATGCGGAAGGGTTTGCCGCTATTGGTTCCGGGGGAGCGGCGGCGAATGTCATGCTAATGTTCTGGGCCAAGAACCATCCGAACAGCTTGCACGTCGGCATGAACGTGTATGCTGCGCTGCTTTATGTCGCGGGTGCAAAGTTCTTCGCTGAAAGGACTGACGGAGTAGGAATCAATAGCAATATAAGAATTGCTACGCGAGGCACGGAAAGCATTGTGTGGTTGTCATCGGATGATATTAGTAAGCTGCGCCACAAATGGAATACAACAATGGCCCCTGCCATTGCCGCAAACAACATTCAAGATGAAGTAGAGGGAATGCTAGGGAATCGGCTAGGCTAGTAACGTCTCACGCGCTCTCACCTAGCGCCTTGCGGATCATCTCGCTTCCAATCGTGGAAGCCTTGACCGTAGGCTTCGGCATCAGGGCAACCAATTCCTCAAGGCTCCAAACGTGATCGGTTAATCCGGCTTCCATAGCTGGCGTGACTTTCAACGTTTGATGAATCCGGCAGAAGTTATAGAACATGTAGTGCAACGCGACAGAGTGCGCGTGATTTTCTACTTTCTTACTGAAAGCATTCGTCAGCCGGGTGAAGCGGCGCATGTGCATCCGCATGGTGAGATTCTGGCGTTCGACGTAGGACGTGCTGACGTGCTTCGGATCAGGATTACCGCTGACCACTTTCATGTCACAGCCGATACACTTCGCGGGAGAATAGCGGGTTTCGTGTTCCGTGGGAGCACCGTAGATTTTCTGTAGCTGGGCATAGTCGCAATCCATTCCAAATGCACCTTCGACAGCTTCCAAGTAAGCCTTGAGGCCGTCTGTGGTGACTTGCACGCGACTGGCGATCCGGCTGGCGCAGTCTTGCATAAACTCGTAAGCCCATCCCGCATCGCGTCCGCCTACGAGGTACGAAACGACCAGCTTTGTTTGTGCATCAATACCGACCCAAGTCCAAACATCGCCCCAGCCTTCCTGTTTCTTTTCCGGGCTGGCATTCTTTGCCTTGGCTCCGACAAACTGCCAAATCTCATCACACTGCAAACGGCGCACGGTAACATTGCGGACGTAGCGGTCATGGTAGGTCGCGCAAGCGTCTCCGAGATCGGCAACCAGTTTCATAACGGTAGTTTTGGAGACGCCCGTCATCCGTACCGTGGCGCGCACGGAACAGCCTTCGATGAGACAGTTAACGACTTTGGCGCGGGTCGCATTGTCTAGGCAATTCATACTTACTCTTATACAATAGCGGCTTTAGCATGTCAAGAAAATAGTGCTGAAGGCGCATTAAATCTGGGCATTTGGTAGTCTCAATAAACATATTGCATTTCGTGTTTTATTCGCGCTAGTATGGATCAACGGAGGAAATCATGGGCGCAAGTCTTGGAGAACTAGAAGCGCAGCGCATTTTAAAAGCGCGTCAAAGCGATGCGAATCAAGCGGCGCAGCAAGCTCGCAATGACCGGATTTTATGTACTGAGCAGCCTCGCTTCTTTGACGCTATGGCCGACGATCTTGCGAAGACTGTCCAATCGTTCAACTTGAGTATGGGTCTTGAAGGCCAAGATGCAGTTACATTCATACATTCCGGCAGTCAGATTCAGGTTGGCAGGAGAGACAAGCCCTTTTTCTTGCGAAAGGTTCTACATTTCGAGCGCACCAATGAGGTGGTCATTCGCACCCAAATCGTCAACGGCTATCAAAAAGCGGACAAGGACGACAAGTGGTACTTTGACATTCAAGGCGGAGAGTTAAAACTTAATCACAGCAATTTTGCCCAGTGCGCTGACGCGCTCTTTGAGGGCATTCCTGATACCTTTCGCTAGGCGGATGCTATCTGGTTACACTCCGCGCATTAACTCCGAGACACTGATTTCGAATCCCTTGGAAAGAATTTCCAGCATCGGCAGGCAGACGCTTTTCTTTCCGCGTTCCAAGTCGGAGATGTGTCCGCGATCTATGCCGAAACGATGAGCCATTTCGACTTGCGATAGGCCGCACTTCTGGCGAAGTTTGCGGACTCTCTGGCCGAATCGCAGGGCAATGGGACTGGACACGCTGCCATTGTGTGCTGTAGGCTTCGGCCTACCTATCGGCTAGAGCCGACAGTTCCCCCGGACAACTTACCAGTAGAAAGGAATGCTGATGCGCTATGCTTGCGCGTTTCTGCTTTTGTGCGGTCTGGCTTCTGCTCAAGACGTGCCGCGGGCTGAGATTTTCGGCGGCTACTCGTATCTGAATATCGACACAAACGGCCTCACAACACGTCAAAATGTGCCTTACGGCGCGAACCTTTCTTTTACTGGAAACGTGAACCCGTGGATAGGAGCGGAGACGAACTTCGCCGCGTACTACAAGAAAGTTCCAGGAGTGGACGTTTACGATTACGCGCTCTTATTCGGGCCGCGTGTTCATTATAAATGGGCATTCTTCCATGTCATGTTCGGCATGGATGATCTGGTTGGAAAGGGAGGCGGCATCTCGGCTAGTCAAGGCAGTCCGGCGGGAGCCATCGGCGGAGGCGGGATATTTAAGCTGTCGCGTCACATCGGCATCGAAGGCTCTGCAGATTACGCTCTGAGCCATCACAATATTTTAGGAGGGTCGGGCGTCATTCAAAATAACTTTCGCACCGCTCTTGGCGTAGTGTTCATGTTCGGAAGCGCGGGCGCAACCGCAGAGCAAGCACCAGAGCCTAGCCCCGCGCCAGCGCAGCGCGTGACAAGGGCGGGGATGAAGGTTGCGTCTTTGGGAATCATGGTGCAAGCGGGAAGAAACGACGGGGCGGAGATTACCGACATAGCTCCGAACGGAGTGGCGGCCTTAGCGGGACTGCATCCTGGCGACGTAATTAACGCTGTGGACGGGAAGCCAATTAAAACTCCGATGGAACTTGCGGCGGAACTTTCTGGTCGGGTATCGGGAGACAAGGTACGGCTAGGCTACTCGCTTTATGGACAATGGCAGACGGAGACGGTTGTTATACTAGGCGACGAGAACCACTAACCCTTGACCTTTTTCCAGCGGGTTTTCGCGGCCTTAGCGGCGATCTTGGAACGCTGGGCTTTAGTCATGGTCTTAAGACGGCGCTTGCCGCCAATCTGACCGCCCTTGCGCCCGATAGCGGCCATGTATTCGGAGATGCTCGCAGGCGCGGCACTCCCGGTCACCTTGGGAACTTCGGGTGCTGGTTCTGGAATCTGGCCTGTGGAGATGGCTACAGTCCAAGCGGCGAGTTGATTCGGGTCACGCGGACGTTTGCCTTTGCCGACTGTCATGGCATCCCCATGATGCCACAGACGGGATGCTAAAGCGAGGCTGTGCAAATCCAAACTGGTCCACTACCAAAACAATATATGGCTTGACGTGACCAAAACGTATTGTCGATTGAAACACACTGTCGTCCCGAGCAACGCGAGGGATCTGGGCGTTTGCTCACACTACGATATAGGCTGCGCAGGCAAGAACCCAGATCCCTCGCGTTGCTCGGGATGACAGTCCTTAGGGAATACAGAATATCGATCCAGAGTTACTGATGCGCGGTAGGCCCTTCCGCGGGAGGCGTTATCGGTGGAGCAATGGTTCGCCCACCCTCATTCTCTTCAGCCATGGGCTCGGGTAGTGGACGCTCCAGTGCGACGCTTAGCACCTGATCCATGGTGTCGACAAAGTGCATCTTCATTGCGGTGCGAAGATTTTCGGGAACCTCGGCTAGGTCTTTTTCGTTGTCCTGGGGAAGAATGACCTCGAACAGCCCGGCACGATGCGCCGCCAGGAGCTTTTCTTTTAGCCCGCCGATTGGCAACACCTTGCCACGCAACGTAATTTCGCCGGTCATGGCCAGATCGCGGCGAACCGGAATCTTGCTCAACGCGCTCGAAATCGCAGTTGCAATGGTGATGCCAGCGGACGGCCCATCCTTTGGAATCGCACCTTCTGGGACGTGCACGTGAATATCGATATTGCGATAGAAGTCGCGCGCTAGTCCCAGTCGCCCTGCGCGAGAGCGCACGTAAGACATTGCTGCCTGGGCTGACTCTTGCATCACGTCGCCGAGTTTGCCCGTCAGCGTGAGCTTGCCTTTGCCATCGACGACTGTTGCTTCGGTGCTCAAAATCGAGCCGCCGACTTCGGTCCAGGCCAGGCCGGTAACCAGTCCGACTTCGCTGCGTTCGTGCGCCAGGGTATCGCGGAACTTGATCACGCCCAGGTAATCATTCACGTTATTCTGTGCAATTGCGATGTTGTATTCGGCGCCCTCTTTAACCACTTTGCGCGCGACCTTACGGCAGACGTTGCCAATTTCGCGTTCCAGGTTGCGCACGCCAGCTTCGCGTGTATAGGAACGGATCAGCGAAGAAATCGCTTCGTCGGTAAACTTGATGTTCTTGTCGGTGAGCCCGGCTTGCGCCATCTGCTTCTTCACCAGGAACTGCTTGGCGATTTCGACCTTTTCCTGCTCCGTGTAGCCATGCAGACGCAGCACTTCCATGCGGTCCTGCAGCGCCGGAGGGATTGTGTGGATCACGTTCGCAGTGGCAATAAAAAAGACCTGGGAGAGGTCGTATTCTACGTCGAGGTAATGATCCACGAACATGAAATTCTGCTCGGGATCGAGCACTTCGAGCAGCGCGGCCGACGGGTCACCGCGGAAATCCATGGACATTTTGTCGACTTCGTCCAGCATAAAGACGGGATTCTTGGTCCCCGCCTTTTTCATCATCTGAATAATCTGTCCTGGCAAAGCGCCGATGTAGGTGCGGCGATGGCCGCGAATTTCGGCCTCATCGCGAACTCCGCCCAGCGACATGCGCACGAACTTGCGTCCGGTAGCCTTGGCAATCGACATTCCCAGCGAAGTCTTGCCGACTCCCGGCGGCCCGACGAAACAAAGAATTGAGCCTTTGGGATTCTTTACCAACTGGCGGACCGCAAGAAATTCAAGAATGCGCTCTTTGATTTTCTCCAGGCCATAATGATCTTCGTTGAGAACCTTCTCGGCGCGGCTGATATTGCGGATTTCTTTCGACCGCTTCTTCCACGGCACTGCTAATAGCCAATCTAAATAATTGCGAGAAACTGTGGACTCCGCCGACATCGGCGGCATGGCTTCAAGCTTCTTCAGTTCCTGTATGGCTTTGTCGCGCACATCCTTGGGCATGCCGGCGGCGTCAATCTTCTTCTTCAGTTCATCGAACTCGCTTTTTTCGCCGCGGCCCAGTTCCTTCTGGATGGCTTTGATCTTTTCGTTGAGGTAGTACTCTTTTTGCGCCCGCTCCATCTGCCGCTTTACCCGCGACTGGATGGTGCGATCCATATTCAGCTTTTCAATCTCGATATCGAGCACATCGCCGATGCGGCTCAGACGTTCGGCAGGATCAAAAATTTCCAGCAGTTCCTGCTTTTCTTCGATCGAAAGTTGCAGGTTGGCGGCGATGGTATCGGTGAGCTTGGCGGGATCTTCCATGCGCACCGCCGCAATCATGGTCTCGTAATTCAAGGATTGGCAAAGTTTGACGTACTGTTCGAACAAGCCAGTCACGCGCTGCATACCCGCTTCGATTTGGGGGTTGGTTTCGGTGGCGTACCGGGCCAACCGAACCGAAGCCTGCATGAATCCTTCACTCTCGGTGACCTGCAGGATTTTGCCGCGCTCGATGCCTTCGACCAGCACTTTGATGTTGCCGTCAGGCAGCTTCAGACTCTGCACGATGTTGACGACCGTGCCCACCTGATAAATTTCGTTGGGCTTAGGTTCGTCCATGCTGGCGTCGTGCTGGGTGGCCAAAAAGATCTTCTTGTCGGAGGCCAGCGCTTCTTCGAGCGCGTGCACGCTGGACTCCCGCCCTACCACGAATGGCGTCATCATGTAGGGGAAGATGACCACATCCCGAATGGGCATCATGGGCAACTTTTTAGTTTCGAATTTTTCCTTGGATGTGGTCACTATATCTCCCAAATTCGGCTTCAGGCTTTAGGCGTCAGGCTCCAAAAGCTAAGCCTGAAGCCTTGACGCCCGAAGCCTTATCCCGCCTTTTCCATCATTGCGAACGACGCACTATGCTTCTCGACCATCTGTTGCGTTACTTCGAACTCTTTCACTTTCTTCTGGCTGGGCAGATGGTACATCAAATCGAGCATTAATTCTTCTAGAATCATGCGCAAGCCGCGTGCGCCCACCTTGCGAGCCATGGCTTGGCGCGCTACCGCCCGCAGGGCGTCCTCGCTGAATTTCAGGCGGACATTCTCAAACTCGAACAGTCGCTGGTACTGCTTGACGATGGCATTCTTGGGCCGGGTAAGTATCTCAATCAGCGCAACTTCATCCAAATCCTCTAATACTCCAACCACCGGCAAGCGTCCGACAAATTCCGGAATCAAGCCAAACTTGATTAAGTCTTCCGGTTGCACATCGCTCAGCAACTCAAAATTGCGCTTACGCGCCGCCACTGGCTCTTCCACTTCACCCTCTTCACCCATCTTGAAGCCCAGCGACTTTTTGCCCGCCCGCCGGCCAATGATCTTCTCCAGGCCGACGAACGCGCCACCGCAGATAAAGAGGATGTTGGTGGTATCAACCGGGGTGAACTCCTGATGCGGATGCTTCCGTCCACCTTGCGGCGGAACATTCGCGATCGTGCCTTCGAGAATCTTGAGCAGCGCCTGCTGCACGCCTTCCCCGGAGACGTCCCGGGTAATGGACGGATTCTCGTCCTTACGGCCGATCTTATCTACCTCGTCTATATATATGATTCCGGTTTGGGCCCGTCCTACATCCCCATCCGCCGCTTGCAGCAGCTTCAGGATGATATTTTCCACGTCCTCGCCGACGTAACCAGCCTCGGTCAAAGTGGTTGCATCCACTATCGCGAAGGGCACGTCCAACATGCGGGCCAGGGTCTGCGCCAACAGGGTCTTGCCGGTCCCGGTGGTGCCGATCAGCATGATGTTCGATTTGGTCAGCTCGATACCGTCGCTAGCGCGCTGACGGTTCATATAGATGCGCTTGTAGTGGTTGTAGACAGCCACAGCCAGCTTTTTTTTCGTTTGCTCCTGGCCGATGACGTACTCATCCAGGAAACTCTTGACTTCCTGCGGCTTAGGAAGCGTGTTTGGCGTTGCCGCGGCGGGGGTTGCAGCGCGGTCATCTTCCAGGATGGAATTGCAGACCGCCACGCACTCATCGCAAATATATGCCCTGGGGTAATCGCTTGGGGATGAAATCAGCTTGGCGACTGCGTCTTGCGACTTATGACAAAATGAACAGCGTAGGATTTCCTCAGTGCCTGTTCTGTTTTTCACTCGGCTCAACTCCTTATTGTTACTCTAACCTCCCGGCACTTTAGTGATCATTGCCCTTGAGCAATTGGGGAGAATCTTTTGCGCCGAGACTCCCAAACCTGACCGGCTGAATGCCGATCATACCCTCATCTGGTCTTATAGATGATATCGTCTATGATTCCATATTCCTTAGCTTGCTGCGCGTTCATAATGAAGTCGCGCTCCACGTCTTTCTCCACTTTCTCCAGCTTTTGCCCGGTATGCTTTGCCAGTAACTGGTTTGTAATCTCCCGCATACGGAGAATTTCCCGCGCGTGAATGTCGATATCGGTAGCCTGACCCGAAAGGCCACCCATCGAAGGTTGATGAATCAAAATTCTCGAATTGGGCAGCGCCAGGCGCTTCTTATTTTCTCCAGCGGCCAACAGAAGCGCAGCCATCGAAGCTGCTTGCCCGATGCAGATCGTGGTCACATCGTTCTTTACGTATTGCATGGTGTCGTAAATCGCCATGCCTGCGGTAATCGATCCACCCGGAGAATTCACGTACAACTGAATGTCCTTCTCCGGATCCTCCTGGGCCAGAAACAGCATCTGCGCTATCACCAGGTTGGCAATGTTGTCGTCAATCGGTGTCCCGATAAAAATAATGTTGTCCCGCAAAAGGCGCGAGTAAATGTCGTACGCCCGCTCTCCCCGCCCGGTTTGCTCAATCACCATTGGAACTAACATAAGCTGTGGGTCCTTCACTTTCACCTTTCACACTCCTGATCCTGCTGCTGAGGCTTCAAGGGGGATCGGAAGCGATTCACGCGGACTGATGATAAAGAAAGTCGAGGGTCTTCTCGTTGCGGATTCTATTCCGGATTCTATCCAGCGCCCCATCGCGTGTCAAACGCGACCGGATAGCTTCCGGCGTCTGCTTCGACTGCGCAGCCAAAGCTTCGACCTCGCGGTCGATTTCCGCATCGCTGACCTCGATTTTTTCCTCCTCGGCGATTTTTTCCAGCAACAACGCAGCCTTCACTTCCTGCACTGCCTGATCCCGCTGCCCACCCCGCAGGCGGTTGAGATCCATCTTCTTCATATCTTCGGTCTTCATGCCTTGCGCGGCCAGCGCTCGCAACCCACGATCCAGGCGAATATCGATCTGGTGCTCGACCAATGCCTCGGGCACCTCAAAATCGTTGCGCTTTACCAACTCGCCCACCAGCTTGTCTTTGGCCTCGCGCTCGGCGGTGTGTTTCTTCTCCGCCTCCATGCCCTCGCGAATGCGCGTTCGCACTTCGGCAAGATCGGCGAACTCACCGAGCTCTTTCGCAAACGCGTCGTTCAATTCCGGCAGGCTCTTCTGCTTGATCGCATTCACCTTCACCGTATAAGTGAAGGTCTTTCCTGCTAGTCGCTGATCAGAAAAATCCTGCGGATAATGCACATCAAACGTCCGTTCGTCGCCCGCAGACGCCCCGCGCAAATTTTCGGTAAACTCGGGCATCGTGCCTTGGCCGCCGATTTCAACGAGGATGTCATCCATATGTACGGGATTCGTTCCTGTCGGCCCCGGCTTTGTGGAGGTCTGCGCCGGACCTTCACCGTCTTTTGGTTTTCCATCGAGTGAAACCTGGGCGAAGTCACCATCTCCCAGCGGACTGCCCTCGATCGAGGTAAACGTGGCGCGCTGTTCCTGCAAACTTTTCAGCGACTGCTCAACTTCTTCGTCAGTGACAGAGATGTCAGGCTTGTCCGCACGCAGTTCCTTATAGTCTTCCACCCGGATGGCCGGCATCACTTCAAAGCTCGCCTTAAATCGCAGCGGCTCTCCGTCGTGCACATGCAGATCGGAGACTCGCGGCTGCGACACCGGCATCAGCCCCAATTTGTCGGTTTCCTTGCGGAAATAGCGCGGCACCAGCGCTTCTACCACGTCGCTTTTTATGCCTTCGGCAAAACGCTGCTTAATAATGGAAGCAGGCGCATGCCCAGTGCGGAAACCGGGAATGCGGGCAAGCTTCTGATATTTCTGAACGAGGGTCGCAGTTTCGCGGGCAACGTCCTCCGCCGGGATTTCTACCTGAATCTCTCGTTTGGTGGTGCTACTGGTTTCTGTGGGGCTCACGTGTACCTTTCGCGAACTGCGATTTTAGGAGCCCGCGCCAAATTCGGACCGACCAAAAACCTCAGCTGCAGTCTTGAGTGTAAAGATATATGGAGACGACCGTCAAACCCCAGAGCAGATTTTTCTATCCTATTTTGGGACTTTAGTAACGGCGGCTAATGGTGGACGGGCGTCTCTCGCCCGTCCGGCTTTACGCAAGCATCCTGAATTGTCATCGCAAGCAGCGCGAGCGATCTGGGTTCTTGTCTGAACCGACGGTATCGGCAGCCTTAAACCCAGATCCCTCGCTTAGACGGGATGACCAGAGTGCGCTTATCTTCTGAGATTAATGTCGGGCTAATTGCGCAGAGGGTTTGCTGTCGCGAGTTCCTAGCCCGATTACCATCGCCATGTCTTTGGGATAGACCACATCGCGTCCCCGCGCCAGAAAGTGGTAGTAGATCGACAGCGCTGCTCCGTATGAACCGAATCCTGCCCTCACCACCCGGGAGTTCGCACCTATTGCAACGGCCATTCCTATTAACTTAAATCCTGAAGCACCGTTCGCTGCGCCATTTCCAGCTTCGCCAAAGCTCTGTCCGCCCTGACCAGCATCGCGATCGGGAGACGCCTGTGAAACCGCCAGCATAACCTGGATTCCGGTCGTCAAATATCTGGTTCGCGGGGTGGTCACCTCAGCGCCGCCTTCATTGTCGAGCTTCAAGTGTTCGCCCTTGGCCACAGCCACGCCTTCCAGACTGGTCTCAACTTTCTGCTCAATTCCGTTCGGCGGAGCAACTTCGCGAAATAAGATTCGCAATTGCCCGTTGCGACCCAGTCGGCGGGCTGGCGCAACCTGCACCACCGAGCCTTTGATCACGCTGCCTTCCGGCAAAATAAGATGATTGGACGCGACCAGCGGCTCGGTAATCACCGCCTCGACCGGATCTCCCTTTTTCGACGTCGCAGAACTCAACCCGGTCTCCAGCCGCGCATGCACCACGCTACCGGTCGGCGGCGTGGCTCCGATATTAGTCAGAGCTTCCGGATTCACCGCCTCGGTCCCGAAATCCAAAGGCTGTTGCAAAATCGCATTGAAGCTCGTCCCTGCGTCAAGGTATTGCGGATGCACTGGCAACTGGGCGATCACAATCCTTTTTACCTTGTGCATTTTCCCCGGCTCGTGGATCTTCTCTTGCAAATCACTCCATTGCTGGTGTATTGCTTGCCGCGCCGCACTCACTTTGTTCGACGCCGCTTCCTGGACCTTACCTTTCTTTTGCGACTCATTTGCCGAGACAAACCGCAGAACCCCATCCGGAGCGGGGGAAGCAACTGTATGCAGAGCGATCTTTCGTCCATCTGCCATCACCAGTTCGTCAAACTGCACATGCACCTTGCGTACCGGAGAAAAATTTCCATTCGCCGCCTGCATGGTTCGCACCATCTTCGGTACACCATCGATCGCTGACACCTTTCCATTTACCACGGTTCCGACGGGAATCAGCAGCTTGTCGAATGCATACATCGGCTCTGTCGTCTTGGCATGAATGGCCTCACCCACTTCCCGCACCCGCACCTCAGCGTCAAGTGCCACCTTGATCGGAGTGCCCGCAGCAATGATCATCGGCATTGTCACCGGCGCCGCATCCACGCTATTGGACGGCTTTTGCGAGCCAGGCATATCCTCGCTTTTCTGCGGTGTGCCTGCGGGAGGCCGCGGCTTGAGCGTCTGAGCAGCACCCGCGACGCACGATAATCCAACCATCAATAGTGTCGGCCCTAACACACTTACTCGCATTGCAATGACTCCGGTTGTTGCCCGCATGGGAAACGGACTGCGGGTGAAAGCTGCGTGAATCCACCGTAGCAGGTTACGGGTATTGGTCGCCCAGGAAAAGCTCGAACAAGATCTTCGTCTATTATGAAGCATAAAGGGCGGAAAGAGGTTGCAATTCTCGGCGAGGAAATCGTGATACCGGGGCAATTCGACCTAGCGAAAAGCGAAGTAAATTCCTGCGATTAGCGCAGCCACGATCAATCCTGCAAGTACAGCAAGAACTACCAGTCCCTCGTCAGGAGTGATGTTGAACTTCTTCACCGGAGATCCCATTTGCCCTCGTGAGCGGATGCCGCACCTTATCACCGTCCCTGACTCTGCGTCGTATTGGCCCAGTTCGGCGTTGGTTAGCGGAGCTTCGACTTCACCGGACCGATTTTCTGCAAATCTTCCGCCGCACCCCCGAAATCCGGAGACGAATCCCCTTCGACACACTTCTACTTTAACGGATGCAAATGATCATACTCAAAGTTCGCCAGGCAAAATATCAAGATCGATTAGGATGAACAAATTGTCATCTGCGGGAAATGAGGCGGTAAGGTTTCTGACTTATCCTGGCTGGGTAGTTGTGTCGACACACGAAGTCATTCCTCAAAAATAGCGAGGTCGAGCATGTCGAGGAATCAGTCTTGCGGATCGCGTGAGGCTTTAGTTGCTGTCCTCCTTGTTTTCTTACTCTCCCAACTGAGTCTGTCCTTGCTCGCTCAGTCAGCCGACACGGCGATATTGAGAGGCACACTTACCGGTGCATCCGGTGCGCCTGTCGCAAATGCCATCGTGACGGCGACCAATGTGAAGAATGGCCAAACGCGAAGCGCGACCACCGAGGCGGATGGCGCTTTTAAGTTTGATGCTCTGGCTGCCGGTCAATATCGGCTGAAGTTTGAAGCGGCTGGTTTCAAGACCCTGGAGATTTCTTCCGGAACACTCAATCGAGCCGACATCACGGTTCTGGATGAGAAACTTGCCGCAAGCGAACCAAATACGCCTGAACATACGCCTGCGCAACAGGAGCCGTTGCCCAACGCGGCATCCAGCGGTGCCACAGCGCCTTCGCTTTCGGATCTTGGACTCACTCCGGAGCAGACTCAGGGAAATGCGCGCGAGCAGGCAGTGCTCGACAAACGAACACACATGCTGAAGATCCACCAACGAATGGGCTTGATAACAACCATTCCGCTGATTGCCACCGTAGTCACCTCCGTCGGCGCCGGAGGAAAAAACACCAGCACAACGTCGCGCGATCTTCATACCGCTCTTGGCGGAGTGACAGGTGACTTATATTTCATCACTGCGTACTATGCGATTCGCGCACCTAGAGTCCCTGGAACCGAAACCCGCGGTCCCATCCGTTTTCATAAGGCCATGGCTTGGATCCACGGTCCCGGAATGATCTTGACACCTATCCTCGGGATCATGGCCTTCGATGAAAAGAATAAGGGAGAAAAAGTTCACGGCATTGCCGCCGCGCACGGACCGGTGGCGATTGTTACCGCCGGGGCCTTTGGTGCTGCTCTCCTATCGGTTTCAATAAAATTCTAAGCACGGAATTTATGAAGAAGAGATTACTGTTTGTTCTTCTGCTCGCCGCGCTGTCTACATCGGCTGCGGCCGACAGTCAATGGATGCTTCAACAGAGCACCCTCACCTACCATGTATCGCATCCACTACATGAGACCGAGGGCGTCAGCCACGCGGCGAAAGGAAAGGGCGTGTGCCATGCGGGGCAATGCGACTTCTTGATCGCGGTACCGGTTAAATCGTTTGACTCCGGAGACAGCAATCGAGATCTTCACATGCTGCAGGTCACCCGCGGCGCCGAATTTCCGCTGGTCACGGTGCGCACTCGCTTGCCTGAGTCGGATGCCACAGCCTCGACCATCGATGCCGAGCTCGAGATCCAGTTCGCTGGCCAGACTGCGCATTACAAGCAGGTTCCTTTCAAACTGGAAAAACATGGGGAGGAGATTCACATCACGGGCACGATTCCGGCCACACTCTCCGATTTCAAAATCGATCCGCCATCGCTCTTGACCATGCCCGTCAAGAATGGAATCCCGGTGCGCATCGACATGACATGGCGTCCGCAGTGACGCCATGAACAAATGCTTATGCACTTTCGCAGCGTTCAGGATGTTTCCTGCATCCCACAGAAAGGTGTAAAGTTTTGAACTGGCGAGAATCTCCCATGCGATTGTTGGTGGTAGAAGACGACATATCCATTCAGCAGTTCCTTAAGCGGGCGCTAACCGAGGCCGGATATCAAGTGGATACGGCAAGCACGGCAAGGGCTGCCGAAACCATGGCTTTGGAAGCGATTCACGATGCCTTCATCATCGATCTTGGCCTTCCTGACCTGGATGGATTGGACTTAATTGCGCGTTGCCGCGCCCAAGGTAACACCGCGCCGGTTTTAATTTTGTCAGCCCGGCGTTCGGTAGATGAACGTGTTCGAGGGCTGGAACAAGGCGGGGACGACTACCTTACGAAACCATTCGCCCTTCCGGAACTACTGGCAAGATTGAGAAACCTACTACGGAGATCCGCGCATCAACAGACTGAGGCGGTTCGCCTGCAAGCTGCGGACTTGCAGCTTGATCTGGTGCGTCGTGAAGCACGGCGCGGCGAGCACTTGCTGCAACTAACCCCCCAGGAATTTTCTCTGCTGGAATACCTGTGCCGGAATGAAGGTCGCGTGGTAACGCGAACCATGATTCTGGATCACGTCTGGAAGATGAGGATTGATCCCGCAACAAACGTTGTGGATGTTCATATTTATCGGCTGCGCAGTAAAGTGGATCACGATACTCCACGACCACTGATTCATACCATCCGTGGTGTTGGCTACGTTCTCAAACATGCCTAAGAATTTGCGCACTACCGCCGCTTGGCGGATTTCGATATGGACAACCCTGGCGTTCGCGCTCGGAACCGCCGTGGCTTTTTCCATAGTGTATTTTCTTGTCGCGCAGGGTCTTCGTGAGCGCAGCGATACATGGCTTAGCGGCGAAGCTGAAGTTATTGCTCAGATTTCGGTCGATACTCCGAGCGATTATCGATACACGCGAATCGTTAGCGAAGTGGCGGAGCTCGCCACTCAAGAAGTACCGGACGAGCGCAATTCGCGTGGAGAAAGACTAAATTCCGTTTTCTTCCTTACAACCGACTCCACTAACAGTGAAAGTCCATTGTGGGTTGGACCGACCCCGAAGGATCCGTTCATCACAGCCATTCAGCAAGAGAAGTTAGTTCCGGGACCTCCGAAATCGATAGCCGTGAACGGATATCGACAAACATTTCGAGTCGTCGCGAAGGCGCAAAATGGCAGGACTGTTTATCTCGGACTTTCGGACCGTGGCGACAAACACGTCCTGCACACATTAGCTCGCCGCTTTGGCATGGTCTGGGGCGGCATGTTCCTGCTGGGTTTTCTCATCTCTTACTGGAGCGCACGCCGCACCCTGCATCGCATCGAGCGAATTACCGAAACCGTAGCGCGGATTGGAACTGAAGACCTGAAGGAACGCTTGCCTGAGCCGGTTAATTCGGATGAGATTTCGCGATTGGCGAAGACGTTTAATCATATGCTGGACCGCCTCCAATCTTCCGTGAATCAACTCCGCACCGTTACTGGCGGCATCGCACATGACCTCAAAAGTCCGGTGACCCTGATTCGCGGAACCCTGGAATCGGCATTATGTAACGAAGGGAATGAGAAGTGGCGTGACGCAGTGGGCGAGGCGATCGAAGATCTGGACAGGCTTTTGCAGTTGCTGAATACCACGCTCGATCTCGCCGAAGCCGAGGCGGGTGCGCTTCACATTGATCGCGGCCCGGTGGACTTCTCCGATGTCGTCCGGCAGCTGGTTGATATTTACCAACCGGCGATGGCTGAGCGCCATCACGAAGTGACGACCGACCTCGAAGAGCATGTAGTCGTGGATGCTGACGTAAGCTTGCTGAATCGTGTGGTAAGCAATTTGCTTGAAAACGAACTGAATCATTTGCCGGCTGGATGCCGAGTGAACATCCGGCTTCACTCGAGACAAGGATCAGCGGAACTGGTGATCGAAGATGATGGTCCAGGATTCCCGCCTGATATCAGCGCTCAGGCTTTCAAGCGATTCACAAAAGGGAAAAATTCTACAGGACATGGCCTGGGCCTTGCGTTTGTGGATGCAGTTGCCCAAGCGCATGGCGGAGGTGCGAGGGTTTCCGATCGCCCCGGTGGCGGCGCGGTTATAACTTTATCGCTCCCCGTCAGCGTGCTGCAGGTGGCATAAAGTACACGTGTGGGGCGGACACTCTTGTCCGCCGCTTTTGACTTTCGCCATGGTTCCCAAGCATCCCCGTGGGTAAAGAAGGTTTGAAGGAAAAAGCGAAGAACAAGAGTGTCCGCCCCACATTCGCCCTATTTTGCTCGTTGCCCCGCTGGGTCAACCGAGGTCTCATTCTCGGGCGCTGAGTGCTTGAACAATTTCTGGCGCACATCCGGCCAGAACTCTTTTGCCACATTGAAGAACGTATCCAGTGCTATTTGTTGACCCCACTTGTTCGCGGTATTTCCAAATGATCGATCCGCCGCCGGATAGTAGAGATTGGAAATGCCTGCGGCCACAGCATTTCCCGCCAGTTCTGATGTGTTGAAGTGATTTCTACCGTCATCGCCCCGAGTAATCACTTCCCGGCTTATCGCGTATTCAGTTCGTTTCCAAAATCCGCCAGTGCCCTTAACGAAGTAACGAGGATCCTGGTGCAGGGCGATGGGGAACAGTCCTTCGGTCATGATGTTGCCAACTGCTTGATCGGCGAATGCTCCTCCGTAATATTTGGCAAAGCCGAGCCCTCCCGTTCCGAACGATGGGTACTGGTTCTGCACTCTGGATAACCCGGCAAAGATGCCTGCCACCAGGAATGCTGACGGATCAAAAGAGTCGTCTAACGCAACTTTCATCTTTTCGCGGGGCGTCAGCGGTTTGATGTCAGCCGGGTTTTCGTCTGATCGATAATTGGGAATGATCCAAAAGATATGATTTTTACTCGGTTCATGTTGCGGATTGCGCGGTGCCGGGTTGGATGGTCCCGACTGAGTTTGATTCACACTTGGGGCATCCGGCAAGGCTGAGGTTTCCTGACCCAATACAACGTATCCAAAGAGGAGATTAACAAAGATCAATACATGACAGATCCTTGGAACAAATGAACACGCCCGGAACCACTGCATACCAAGATTGATGCAACTTGACCTCCCTGCGACAGAACATGAACAACTTGTAATCCGCTGGCAACGCCGAATTCATTATGCGCGGCTCGCAGGATGAGGACGACAAGGCAGGGATTTTACGATCTCTTGAGCAGCTTTGTTGCGCTCTTCCACGAGAAGTGTCTGATCTTCGAGCCGCGACTTCCAGTGACGTTCGGCAGAACTTAAGCGGCCCATGCTACCTCCTGCTTCGTTGATACAAACCAAAATGCTCTACGATGTTATTCTGCTGCTCGGACGTAGCCCAACGCACGTTGCCGGGTTCACAGTTGCCGTTGTTCGGGAAGCGGTCAATGCTGCAACTGCGACTGTCTCCGTTTAGCAAGATTGCACTTCGGATGCGACGTAAACTTCCACAAAGGCAGCGACAAAGCCATGCCGCAAACGTGTCTATATTCCCCGCGCGTTTAAGCACTGTCCAGCGCCCGAATTGCTTGCCTGTTAAATCAATAAATGCGCTCAATTTCTCTCCTGTGCACGTTCACTGGCAAACAAAACGCGCTTGTGTCCGCATAGTTCCACCGTGTACTCGGCTGATCGACCTACTTTGTGAGCATCCTGCATCGAGCCGCACTCCGTACAATACAACCGAGTCACTGTGGATTCGTGCTTCGCCCATGCTCCGCTTAATTTGCCCTTGGGGCGTCGTTCACTCATAAATTCTCTTTCAGAAAATTCGGTTCGTACTCGCGCCCGGCTGCGATTAACTCATCGACTTCTTTCGCCCGCCTCTGTCGAGCAGCTTGCGTGGCCGCATCGCGTACGCACTCGGCATAGGTTACGGCCCCAGCCTTCAGCATCGCGGTGGTCGCGAAGATTTTCTGGTGACCATTGCGGCAGGTGAGGAACCAATTGCCGGAACGTCT
>Ga0207031_10068_pt1 | contig 27571 bp, 26 predicted proteins | sample Alteio_BWMinCont_37_FD_153278 | JGI IMG/M metagenome (GOLD analysis project Ga0207031, IMG submission 153278) | Enriched cells from forest soil in Barre Woods Harvard Forest LTER site, Petersham, Massachusetts, United States -... | ecosystem: Environmental > Terrestrial > Soil > Temperate forest >... | reverse complement strand
CAGCGGACTCATAATCCGTTGGTCCCAGGTTCAAATCCTGGCGGGCCCACCATTTGTTTCCTGCAACTTAGCCTCTGTTTCGTCCTGAGCGTTCCGGCCACTTTGCCCGATTCTTTGCCCATGCTCCGGCAAAATGGGTTCAATCGATTGATCTTCGAGGGTGCGAATCGCGGCTTGTTTCGCCCGCGAACGGATGTGGGAATAATGCTGAAGCATCTGATTACTGACGTGCCCGGCCGAGGCGCGAATGGTCTGCTCGGAAACGTCCGGGTGCTCCGCAAGGCGCGTAACAAAGGTATGCCTCAGGTCATGCCAGAGGTAGGACACTCCTGCCTCTTACAAGCCTCAAGCCAGCCCTTACGCCAAGAACCCATCGGGCGGCTCAGATCAACGTCGTACATCGTGACCGTCCGCGAATCCCCACCGATGCCGACCTGGTAGAAGCGAAACAGGTAGCTGTCGGGTGTTGCGTTGGGGGAATAGCCCATCCAAAAACTCAAAGAGGCGCACACTCTCTTGGAGAGGGGAATCAAGCGGCCTGTTCCCGCCGCCGTCTTGCTCTTGGGGACAATCACTTCCCCGCTCGTAATCTGCCTCTCGTCCCAAGTCAAATGGAGGTCGCGTAGGCGCATGGCCCTGACTTCCCCCGCTCGCATTCCGGTATCGAGGGAGAGCAGGAACAGGGGAAATAGGGCAGGTGAGCGACTTTCCCCAGCGGCAGTGATGAGCTTCGCTTGATCTTCGGGAGAGAGGGCGCGGCCTGCATTATGGCGCTCGGGCAGCGAGTGCACCCTGTCGTCTACAACGAACCTTTCCGGTTACCGACAAATCGGGAGTTGACCACCACGAAGCAACTGAACCCAAGAACAATTTCTCGGAAAATCGAAAGACGCTAGCATTGGTTTGTGAATCCGAGTATTGCAAAAGTTCTCACTGCGAGCCGATTCTGCGCCTACCTAATCGCTTTGGCTTGGGTGATTCAGCCTAGTCTTGCCCAGCAGAAACTCGACCAGTTACTCGTCTATGGCGAGAACTTCATGTTCAGCGTAAAAGAGCCTCCTGGCTGGAATGGGGACATCACAAATTCTCAAAAATTTGAATCCAATGTGGTTCTCCACGAAGCCGGTCAACCGCTCGACAGCATCTCCGGTCTAATCCGAGTCCGTGTGAACAAAAAGGTAGACGAGAACACCCGTGCGGACCTAGAGGAGGACATGCGAGCTTACAGAGCGCAATACCCGAAAGTTCAATTTAAAGACATCACCGCGACAAATGCGAGCTACCTCTGTTTGGGGAAGGTCTTTTACATTCCCGGGAAATTTTACGAGTACGTCGCCTACGTAAATCCGGGTTCCCAAAAACCGGTGCTATTTTCTGTTTCGATGAACACTCAGAAGTCAGAGGCGAGCGCAAAGGAATTGGGAGCATTTAAATCGACAATTTACTCGTTGACCTTGCTAAAGCCCTAAAATTCCCCCGGTACTTGCCCCAGTACTTTGAGCAACTTTTCCGGTTAGCCGTGCTTATCAGGAGCTACGAGTGGGCTGCTTGAGAAGTGGCATGATTCTGCGCCATACTGGCGCGTTGAGGCATGATGATGGGCGGCATTTTGATTACGGTGTTAGGCCTCTCTGGTTACATCCTTCCCGCACCCGCCTTGATTTGGGCATGGGCAGCATGGCTGAAATCGCGTTCAAACCCGGACTCTCCCGCATGGAGAACAGTTTCGGTCTTCGTCGGGCTGATACTCGCTTCCGTCATTGGTCTGGTTGTCGTGTTAGTGGTGGCGGTTGCGGGCGGCACGCCTGAAAGCGGCACAAAGTATTCGCTCGCGATGAAAAGCTCTGGATTTGGATTCTTAGCCTCGATACTCGTCTTGGTTCTAGCATTGATTGGTAAGGGTCCGGCTCGGCTCCCTGCATCGCTAGCTTGTTTCGGGCTGGCGGCACTCTGGCTCGTCGCAGCACTCACGTACTGAACATTCTTCGGCTGTCATCCGTAGGTACTATGAGCCACTTTTCCGGACGACCATCACCGATGTCTCTTCCTCTTCCGTTCCGTCAGTAATGAAAAACCCATTATATGGTCCCGAGTGAATCGCAGGCGAGAAATGCTCGTAACAATTCGCCGGGAAGAGTCTGTAGCCGCGCTGTTGGAGGCGTGGCGGTCTTTACGTTGAGAGCTCTATGAATCGCTTACTTCTTGCACATCCACACGTCCCATGTAAGCGGCCCGGCTTCCTTGTCACTCATCGGTGTGCCCGCCGCCTTGAGGGCCAGTTTCATTTGTCCGTGATGATAGCCCTCGTGCCAAATCATGTGCTGGAGCAAGAGGACCGGGTGGTCGTAGTGAAGCTGCATTTCCCTGCCTGTCTCGATTCTGCTCTTTACCGCGTCTCGTACAGCAGTGGCGCTAGCATTCAGCATCTGCGCGATGCGACCCGTGTCACGCTCGACTGCCCATTCTTCCTCGGGGAGTTTTCTGGCAAACTCGGGTGCGTCCTCGAAGACGAACACGAGTCGTACAAAGTGGATGTGTGTGTACATCTTTGCGATGGATGGGCTTCCCTCCACCGCCTTGGCCTCCAGCCCGCCCTCAGGGAGAGCGCGGAGAAAGTTGAGCAGGATGGTGTTGTTCCGGTCCCAAGAGTCCAACAGAGCGTCAAGCAGGTTTTGGTCTGGCGCTTGCGACATACTCACCCCGATCTCACCCCGATTCGGTTGTGACGACTGGCCAGGTCTTTCGCCAGTCACCAAGTGAGATTTTATACCAACGCGATCTTACTAACCCCCGATAAGTCGTGCCGGTTCAGGCGGTCGATGCAACACCATATGGTATAAAGCTGTTTTCAAAGGTGGTGTTTATGAGACGAGGAAGACGGTTTGGGCTTTCGGCGGAGCAGAAGCTCGACGTGTGGCGTCGTTGGAAAGCGGGGCAGACGTTGCATGAGATCGGGCGCGCCTTTGGCAAGGAGCATTCGTCCATTCGTTGCCTGGTGTCGCGTTACGGTGGGATTGCTCCCGCCGTCCGGCGGCGCTCGCTGACGTGGGACCGCGGACTGGAGATGGCCAGGCACAAGGAGTTCACGGTCGCGACGCATGTGCAAGTTTACTTCTGTGATCCGCAAAGCCCCTGGCAGCGTGGAACAAACGAAAATACAAATTTGCTGCTGCGGCAATACTTTCCGCGCGGTACGGATCTAGCTCCCATCATTCAAGCGCAGCTCGACCAGGTCTCGCTGCGCTTGAATCAACGACCAAGAAAAACTCTAGGATTCCAAACTCCAGCGAGTAAACTTCAAGCAAGTGTTGCATCGACCGCCTGAACCGGCACGAATAATCAGGAGTTAGTTCCGTTCGAAACTCTAGATGCGATCCGTATCGCTGTTGCCGTTATTGTGATACTCATCTCAGGGTTCTGCCGTTTTGGGAGGCTCCGATGAAAACACTCTCCGATCCCCGATTTCTTGTAATTTACTCCGCCGTTGTAACAATCGCGTTCGCCGTGACCTTGCTGTGTGGTTTCGCAACGACGCGTAACGCAACGTTCGACATCCTTACCGTGCATCGGATCGATTTCGTCGAGCCCGATGGCACGCCGCGCCTGATTATTTCGAATCGCGAAAGCTTTCCTGGTGCGTACACGCGCAAAAAAGAGTACCCGCGTCCGGATCGCCGTGATGCAGCCGGAATGCTTTTCGTCAACGACGACGGTTCGGAAATGGGTGGCCTGATTTTCAGTGGCCTGAAAGAGAAAGACGGCACGATTCAGAATCACGCTCATTTGAGTTTCGACCAATACGAGCAGGATCAGATTTTCGCTATTGATTCCGGCCGCGAAGATCAGGAGACATTCTCAGCGATTCGCATCGGCGAACGCGGCGATTACCCAATTCAGGAAGCGTACGACGCGAAGCTGCGCATCGACAAGTTGCCCAAAGAGCAGCAGGAAAAGGAATGGAAGAAGTTCTTCGCTACACATAGCGGCGACGCAAATCGTATTTACCTCGGGCGTTCGCCCGATAAATCCGCATCGTTACGCATAAAGGATTCCGACGGACGCGATCGCCTCGTCCTGCGCGTCAACGCCGATGGCGTGGCGGTTGTTCAGTTCCTCGATGGCAACGGCAAAGTCACCAACGAAATCACAGCCGCAAAGTAGAGGGGCTGCGGTCCGCTGAATTTCAAGTTTCCGGTTAGCCGTGCCGGTTCAAACGGTCGATGCAACACCATCTAATCAGTTGATCCGACAATACTTCCCCAGGAGGACCGATCTGTTTGGGTAGCGTTCCAGCTGATCTAACCTAGCGAGCGATTTTAGCTTTTGTTTTCAATGCAAAGTGGGTTCTAGTGTGGTGTCCCGAAAATAATTGGGCTAACTCGTCGCTGCCAATCGTTTGCAGGGATTCTACTTATTACGTTCTGCGCAGCAAAGGAACTTACGGGACACTACACTAGCTGAGTGTTGCGTCGACCCATTGAGACCACCGCTTTAATCAGGCGCATGCTTCCACAGTCGGTTTTACGCTACTTTTTCTTTGCCACGAATCTCTACGTCGAGGCCCAACATGGACGGAAAGAGCAAAGTTGGATACATCAACCGCGAAGAGCTTGTTGAAAGAATCCGGAGGCAATTCTCACCGGAATACGCGGAGTTTCTGTTGGTTCAGATGGGGTATTCACCTCAGGTGTGTCCCAAGTGCGGCAGCGGTTCTTTCACAACGCTTTGGTTGGCTAAACCGAACGACGCAATCGACGGGAAGATGTGGGCAAAATGGTATTTCTGGTGCGACAAATGTTTTTCTGGCATTCGTTGTCCTCTCGGGACTTGGAGGATTCCGAGAACAACGCCCTACATCCTTCACGGAGACGAGAAAGCACTGGTCGCCGCGTTACCTGAGAATCTGAAATTGATTCCGCTGAAATTGGTCCCGCAGAAATAGCAACAGCGAATTAGGGGCGCCCTCTTACAATGTGTGGAGGCTAGTACTTTGGTGCTTGCGCTTCTTGCGTTCCGTCATTTGTTACAGACGGTCGAGGAGGTTGCCCACAAGCTCGATTGCAAACACGACAAGCTCAAAGCAGACTTCCGCGCTCATCCACTTGTCATTGTCCACTGGAGTCTCGTACTCAGGTGGGAGATCGATCTTGTTCTCGATCACTATTTCCGGCGGATAGGTCAGTGGGCCCCTCATCCTTGCCCTCCGATCTTCTATACGCGGCAAAGCCTGCTCGTGTTTCCATGACTTGGGTACTGGGACCCAGATGTCCGGTTAGCCGACTCTCCAGGAACTTGTTGATAAGTCCTTTCAAATCAAGAAGTCGTCGCAGACAAGTTCCTGCACTAGCGACGCGTTCGAAGACGCAGTCAGGGCTTACCAGGACCTTGCTGGAGTTTTGAGTGGCGCATGGTCGGGCATTACTTTGCCGTCGCATGCTCCGAATGACCCGAACTTCAAGCAGAAGCTCTTCATTTGGCGGCAAGGCTACGACTGGCGTACAGAACCACGGCCGAATCTGAAAGTCGTTGGCAGACGATTACCCAGAGATGTAAAAACTGACGTGTACACACTATTCTCCCAAGAGTCATCCAGAAACTCATAATTCCGGCAGATCAACGCTGCCCTAAGACACTGCAAAATGACAGGGTTTGAGTTTGGACCTCCGGTTGCAACGTGTCTCAGCAGCAGTAGAGTCCGCGGGGCGGTGTATTTTGACTTCACCAACGTGCTGAACCACACGGCAGCGGCATCGACGCGTCCACATGGTCTGAACCGTGGGATCGGCAGCCATGAGCAAGCGAAGCATCGAGCCTTGAGCAGTTGCGGACACATCTTCGGCAGGAAGGAAACGAAAAGGAGAATGATGCGATTTGCAAAGATCGAAAAGATTGCAGCTAGAGTTGCGGTGGGAGCGATCGCGCTAGTGAGTTTGCTGAGCATGACTGCGAGCACGCGGGCACAGGAGGCAGAGAGGCCCTATCCGAAGATGCTGCCACTTTCGCAGTATTTAATGGACCGGAATGCGGCAATCGCGCTGGCGCGAAGCGCCGCTCCGGAGGGCATTTCAAAGGATGCGTCTGTTTTGGTGCTGACGCCCAAAGGCTGGGAAACAGCGGTCAAAGGTACGAATGGTTTTGTGTGCATGGCGGGGCCGTCATGGACGGCCAGCATTGACTTTTATGACGTCTGGAGTCCGAAGCAGAGAGGGGCGATTTGCCTCAATCCAGCGGCTGTGCGGTCGATCCTTCCGATTTATCGCAAGCTGACGCAAATGACGCTGACTGGAGTGACCTCTGTAAAAGAGCGCATCGCGGGCATTCAAGAGGCGTATGCGAAGAAGGAGATTCCGCCGGTGGAGCCGGGGGCAATGAGCTATATGATGTCCAAGGATGCATACCTTACCCATTTGGGCCATTCACACAATTTATGCCACGTGATGTTTTTCTTGCCGATGAAAGATCCTGCTGAATTGGACGCCAATGATCCGAACTCACCCATTTCTTCCACGTCTATGTGGTTCCCGGACCCTGACAAACCGGATAGTCCACTGAACAAAGAGCTGCCGCCGCTGCGGACCGTCCCAATCGAAGTGCCCTATTGGTCCGATGGCACTCTTGCGTTCCACTAAATAAAGCCGTATGGCAACAGCAACAATCCCAGGAACGACCTCCCTGTAAACGCTAGCGCTTTACCGGAAACGCCGTTACCGGAGAAGTCCTATAAGAGGGAATGTCAAGAGAAAACAGCTTTCCTTCGGCTCAATGCCGATCTTTTTTCGGCATTCAGCCCAACCGAGTTCTAGAACGCAATATAAAAGGGCGCCCCTTTTGGAGTAGGGTTTTGAGTGTTCGGCTCAACCCATCCAGAAAGGGCACCCTTTATGACTAGCACTAAATATATCGGTATGGACGTGCACAAGGAAAGCATCTCGATCGCGGTGATGAATGCTGCCGGAAAGATCGTGATGGAATGCGTCATCGAGACGAAAGCCAACACGATTCTGCAGTGTATCGACGGGCTGCGCGGAGACTTGCACGTCACGTTTGAAGAAGGAACCTCGGCCACCTGGCTATACGATCTTTTGAAGCCACACGTTTCGGAATTGATTGTCTGCGATCCACGGAAGAACGCTTCCATGAGAGAGGACGATCAGAATGACAAGATCGACGCCCGCCGTTTGGCGGAACTGCTACGCATCGATCATCTTTCTCCCGTGTATCACGGCGAACATGGCCTACGAACGCTGAAGGAGTTGGTGCGCAGTTATCTGACGGTCACGAAAGATCTCGCACGGGTCAAGACGCGAGTAAAAGCCATTTTTCGAAGCTGGGCCATTCCTTGTAACGGTAAGGAAGTCTATGCCTCTTGCCATCGTGCCGAGTGGCTGGAGAAGATCAACGAACCTGGAGTACGCCGGCGGGCAGAGTTTTACTACCAGCAACTGGATGCGCTGAGAGTGTTGCGCCAGGGAGTCCGGCGCGAGTTGGTAGCGGAGAGTAAAAAGCAAAAGGCCTGGAAACAGCTCTGCCAGATCCCCGCGATCGGCCCGATCCGGGCAGCGGTGTTACTGGGCATTTTGCAGACTCCGCACCGCTTCCGGGCCAAGCGGCCGCTGTGGAAATACAGCGGTCTGGCCATCGAGACCTGTAGCAGTGCTGATCATCATTCCATCAATGGACAGCTACAGCGATCCAAGAAAAACTCAGTTCGTGGACTCAACCGCAATTGCAATCACGATCTGAAGAATCTGTTTAAAGGGGCCGCGGTCGTCGCTTCCAGCAAACCCGGTCCCTTTCAGGAGTTCTACACGGCTTTGGTGGCCAAGGGTATGCGGCCAGAACTGGCGCGCCTGACCTTGGCCAGGAAGATTGCCACCATTGTTTTGATTGTGTGGAAGAAAGGGGTGTGCTTCGACGCCAATCATCTGAAACCACAAACAGCTTGAGTGTCTCGGATCGAGTCCGCCCCATCCTAGGGATCTTATCTGGCGGTGCCGTCGGGTTCTCGAGACACTCTGGTTCGAGAGCGAGTCTCAGCAGTCAAGTTAGGCGACTGTGTGCCTCGGGCACTCAGTCTCAACTAGAACTCTAGGCCCTCTCGGATAACCAGAAAAAGCCATGGGCCACGAGTCCCAGATAGAACTATGGTCGCCATTTGACCGCCGTTCTGGTTTGCTGGTTTCGGAACTGACAGGCGTCGTTGCGATCAAGCAATGAAAACCGCTGGTAGAGAAAACCCAAAACGCTGGGCCACAACATCCCAGCAACCGAGCACCTGGCGCGGCAGGTCAGAACAGATCTTGTTCATTCACATGGGCTGCGAAGTAAGGAAAATTCCAGCCACGGGAGTGATTTTTTTCTTGACTTCTCCTTTTATAGAACTTGACTTCTCCGGTTAGCCGACTCAATCGGGACTCAATGCGTACCAAAGATTCCAAATGACGAGAAATTAGCAATCAGTAGTCGGCCAGAAGCAAAATTAGAACAATCACTCAGGATGCGAGAGGGTCAGAATGCCAGCGTAGTCGTCGTCTGGGTCGGGGACGCGTTGGAAACCGAGGTTAGCGAGTTGGCCAGAAATTTCGGCAGCGCGTTCCGGGGATTTAGCTTCTACCACGAGAGCGCGCGGGCCCCAGCCCACAATGGTGATGTTGCGAGCACGGCAGAATTCGCGGGCAGAGTCGAGCCATGGCGGATTCTTGGAGCGGGAGAACAGAGACATAATGCAAGTATACGAAGTCCGAGATTAAAGGGCTGAGGGACTCCATGATAACTGTTTCTAAACTCGCACGGCCCGGGGGGAAAATGGGTACTAGTGTGCTGTCCCGTAGATACGTTCGCATAGTCGTTCGACTTTAGCGAAGATCGAATCCGCTGTGGCGGTCCAGACGAAAGGCTGCGCCTGGCGGTTGGAATTCTTGACGTATTGGTCGATTTTAGTGACCAGTTCCTTCACGCTGCTAAACGTTCCCCGACGAAGAGCTTGTTGGGTGATCGTGAGTCACTCCTTCGACATAACCCAATCCCAGCGGCAACATCGGCTGGGTGCGTTCCAACGCTTGAATTCCGCTCTTCTCATCTACGAACCCATTTCTTTGCCCTCGCTCCGTGATGAATCATCGCAAACCATAGCACTCGAATCTGACCATTAGGACGTCACGGTAGTGAAGAAATCGCCTGTTCTGAAACGGAGAATTGACCACGATAGACGACGGAAGTAGTCCATCGTAGATGGTCACAGAATCATTGAGATTCGCCCTTCTTTGAACTCATAATCCGTTGGTTCCAGGTTCAAATCCTGGCGGGCCCACCAACTGCATCGGGCTGCTCTTGAGCCTTCCATCCGATTCTTAGTTTCGCAATACCTTACATCGGCAACTTAAGTGGGGAATCAGAGCTTGACTGTGTATAACTCTAGAGTTATAGTCTGTTTGCGGCCTGGGACATAGAAACGACCGATGAATTTCAGGCCTGGTGGGCCGAGCTTTCAGACGCCGAGCACGAGGTTATTACCGTCGGTGTGACGATTCTTGAAGAAAAGGGACCAGCTCTTGGAAGGCCGCGAGTTGATACGCTGGCAAAAGATTCGAAGCATCCCAACATGAAGGAATTGCGCATTCAATTTGCAGGCAAGCCGTACCGAATTTTTTTGCGTTCGACCCGCGTCAGACTGGGATCCTCTTAATTGGCGGGATTAAGTCTGGTAAGAACTGGACTTCGAAAATGATCGCCACCGCAGACAAGATTTACGATACCTATTTAGCTGAATTGAAGAAGGAGGAACTTCTCTAATGGCGCGAATTAAATTTAGTGAACTCGCAAAGCAAACGATGACGCCGGAATCCATCGCTCGATCGCGCAAAGCGGCAATCAAGGAAATTGCAACGATGGAACTCGCCGAATTGCGTGACACCTTGAAAGTTACCCAAGTCGATCTCGCGGAACGCATGAAAGTTTCCCAAGCCGCGATATCAAAACTCGAAAAATCGAATCGAAACATCCACGTTGATCAACTTCGATCAATCGTGTCCGCGATGGGCGGAAACCTCATTATCATCGCGGATTTCGAGGACCGGAAAGTCGAACTGAGCCATATTGGCAAAGTAGGAGATTCCTATGCCAAGAAAGTGCGCCGGCACAAAGCAGCTGCTCCGAAACAACGGGCACGGTATTCCCGATCTGCCTAACCCGATGCGTCTTCGCCGGGTGGGCCCATAATTGCGATAGTCTTCAAGACGTCAATCGGCGACGTAAGTGCACACAACTAGGGCGCCAAAGTCCATAGCCGACTTCAGTTTCCATTTAGTTTCTCCTCTGCCATATAACCAGGGGCTTTCTCTTGAGGATCGGACTCGAAAACTTTTTGTTCTCGTCCGCACGATTCAGATAGCCCTCCAAGAGTGAGGGCGCGGCAGCCCTCGGTTAGGGCCATAACGGACGGAGCAAGTTTACTCTCTACGGTAGCGCGTGCGGACGGATTCGACTCCAATTGGACTGAAAAGCGGGTGGTAACGCCTTTGTTTGGTTCAGTCGGATTTGTTCGATTCCCATCGCCCGCTCCAGAAACCCTGGCGTCAGCGCTTTGCTTTTTACTCATGACAGACGCGTAATGCCAGGGAAGCCGTCAAAGCCTGAATCGAAGGTCATGATTTGCTCGATTCCATGGTGTTCCATAACGGCGACATGCACCGCGTCTCGCGCAGACAGCTGCCGATACCCCAAGACAATTTGTTTCGCACGCTCTGCGATGGGCCGATCAACAGCCAGCACCTGATCTACAATGCCGATTAGAGCGTCGAACGCGGGTTGGATTGCGTCGCGGCGGTCGATGGCAACGTAACGGTGCAAGATTTCCTGGAGAACCTCCACGTCCGTAACCAGGCTCTGGCGCTCGCTGACCGCCTTTTCGAGCAATCGTCGCGTGTCACTCTTGTGGACATGAGGAGCGCCAACCAAATACATTGGAATATTCGAGTCGACCAGAATCACGGATGCGCGCTCGTTCCGTATCCCCTCTCGATCTCGGCGAGCATGTCGTCGATATCAGTCACGGGATAGTCATGTTGTGCTGCCGCGCGGATGATTTCGAGCTTCTTGCTGATGCTGCCGACGGGCTCGCGGCGGCGGGCAAGGTCCAGCGCTTGCCGAACCCACTCGGCGATCGACATATGGCGTGAACGCGCGGCGCGCTGAATCTCTCGGTATTCCGGATCCTTCATGATCACTTGCAGCCGTTTAGTCATAAGAGGAGTCTATCTGACTCATCACTGTGAGTCAACCAAAGTTCGGTAAAATCGTCTGCTAGGAACTGAGGGCACTCAAATCAAAATCGCCGAAAAACGCGCAAAGACGACCTATTTACGTATTATTGCGCGGCTTCGACGGTGAGCCTTAGCCCGATTGCCTTGGTTACGGCGACTAGCGTGGATAGGCGAGGGTTGCCGTGAACCGACAATGCACGGTAAAGACTTTCGCGCTCAATCCCAGCAGCCTTGGCGACTTTGGCGATGCCCTGAGCTTGGGCCGATCTAGCTGCTGCAGGCAGGTCAGGTATGCTCCAGGAGCACCACCTCTGGCTATCGAACGGGCCTGGGAGCGTGCAGACTGAATCTACCTGTCTGCAACGCGCATCGTAGCAAAACCAGATCAGTAAGGAACAAAAGGACATACCTGATCGCCGGCGAAAAATGGGTGATTGACAACGGAAGGAAAGGAAAGTAAAAGATATGAATCGAAACGACTCGTAAGGTACCGGATCTCCTTCCAGTTTAATCCGGTCGTGGGGGTGGGGGATGCGCAGGGTGTTTCACAGCTTTCGGAGTTTGCAAATCGGACTTCTCGGGATCTTCTTCTTGATGTCCGGGTTGGGGACGCGACTGGCAGCACAGGCAACTTATACGGCCCAACTGACCGGTGTGGTCACAGACGCTTCCGGAGGTGTGGTGCCCGGCGCAAAGGTGACGCTTACCGATCAAGCCACAAGCGTAAGCCAATCCTATGCGACCGACGGCCGAGGCGTTTACGTCTTCACGGGGATTCGGCCGGGAACTTACGATATCCGCGTTGAGGCGCCGAAGCTCGGGACGCGCGAGCGCAAGGGTTTGATCCTGGCGGTCAGCCAGCAGGCCAGTCTCGATTTCACTCTGTCCCCCAGCAGCGTCTCTGAAAGCGTTACGGTGACGGGTGAAGCGCCCTTGCTGGATACGGGCAACGCCAGCCTCGGCACCGATGTCACCAATGAATATGTCCGCGATATCCCTCTTCCCGATCGCAGTTTTTTCGGCCTGGTGTTTCTCGCCGGCGGTGTGACGGAATCGGCAGGTTCTGGGATTCAGGATTCTTATCCATCGGGAACAAACTTTGTTTCTAATGGCCAACGCAACGCGACCGCTGAAGTACGCATGGACGGAGCGCTGACCAGTGCGCCGGAGCAGGGCGAAGGTGGCACAACAAATGTCTACTACCAGCCTTCCGTGGAGATCGTTCAGGAATTCAAAGTGGAGAACAACAGCTTTTCCGCTGAATATGGCAATAACGGAGGCACGGTCGTCAATCTCGTGCTGAAAGAGGGTGGGAATCAGTTTCATGGCAGTGGGTGGTGGTTCGGGCAGCGCTCCGCACTGGACGCCAACGATTTCTTTAATAATGCAGCAGGCATCCCCAAGCCAGACCATCTGCGTGACCAGTACGGCTTCTCTCTGGGCGGTCCGATTCGCAAGCAAAAAACCTTTTTCTTTGTCGATCTTGAAAAAGTCCGCGACAATGTCGCCGTCAATTTTTCCGGCAATGTTCCGACCGCGGATGAACGGCTTGGCAATTTCTCTGCGGACAGTACTTCCATTTTCAACCCTTCTCAATGCTTGACCCACGATCCTGCAACCATGCAATGCACGCAACGGCAGCAGTTCATCGGGGATAGCACCAACTTTGACGCAAATCACAATTCCCTTGCTGGGGTGCCCAATGTCATCCCCACCGGCATGATTGATCAGATTGGTCAGAAAATTATCAATTTGTATCCAATGCCGAACGTCCAAGGAAATCCCAACTTCAACTATCGTCAATCCACAGTCGCATCGAGTTCCGGATATCAATACGATATTAAGGTTGACCATCACTTCAACGACAAGATGCACCTGTCTGGCCGTTACAGCCATCTGTATTCCGATTTCTCCACACCCTTTTTTCTGGCTGATGGCACAGATGCCGTTGGAAATACGATTAACGATGGCTTGGCAGGTGACACCGTGGTCCACAACGCCGGCGCCGAGTTCAACTGGAGTCTGACGCCAACGACACTTTGGACTAGCCGCTTCGCCTTGGACCGGGTGAGTTCCCCAGGGCATTCCGTTGGACCCACACTTTCGTCTGTGGGGCTTCCTTCGATCCTCGAACAAGCAAATGGGCTCGACCGAATGCCCACAATTCAGATGGATTTCGGGGCTCCGATGAACCAATTGTCCCTATTTAATCAGTGCTGCACGGATGTAATATTTGGCCACACTCTGTTTTCTTACTCCTCGGCGGTTTCGTTCATACGTGGAAGACACACGCTGAAGACAGGGTTTGAACAGCGCCAGTTTCTTAACAACTTTGGCCAGCCAAACTATCCGACCGGGTTCTTCTACTTCCCGCAAAATATCACTGGCGTGTCTCCCACGGATACGACTGGGCAAGGCAATTCGTTTGCCGATCTGCTCCTGGGCTACGGTGATCCCGGTAGTAGCCAGATCAACATTCAGCCCAGCGTTGCCGACAAATCCTGGGAAACCGCGTTTTATATTCAAGACGACTTCAAAGTCAGCCCTCGTCTGACTTTGAACCTTGGGCTGCGTTATGAGTGGAGCACACCTTACACAGAACGATTCAACCATCAGCAGTACAGTGATTTTACTGGTGCCACCGGGATTACCGTCCCACTTCCTTCTCCGCTGGATCCGTCAACGGTCACGCCAACAGCATTGACCGGTACCACCCTGTTTGTTGGCCAGAGAGGATTCGGACGGCATTTGCCGGTGGATCGCAACAACCTTGCCCCTCGGCTGGGATTTGCGTATTCCCTGAATCCGAACACAGTGATTCGTGGAGGAGCTGGAATTTACTACGGATTGAATCCCGCCACCAACTTCCAATATACAGGCACTGCTTTTAGCTCCAGTGGAAACGTATTTTTCACCTTGAACAATTTCAATACACGGAATGCCACGCTGGAGAATCCATTTCCGAATGGGCTGCCGGTTCCACAAGGAATGCAGTACGGCGCAAACCCCAATTGGGGTTTTTCCAACAGTAATAATTTGGGCATGGAAACGCCTCGCAATGCGGAGATTTATCAATGGAACGTAGGCTTTCAAAGGCTTCTCCCCTGGGAAATCACCATTGGCGTCGACTATTCGGCGAGCCGCAGTACTCATCTACCTTGGGGCGGTGACAACGTCACCACGACTCGCAACCGCAATTTCCTCTCATCCGATCAGCGATCACAAATTTCAGCCGCACAGCATGCGTTGGATCCGAATTGTGATGCAGATGGCTGCGTGACCGCTTACCTGACTCAGTTGGTGAACAATCCCTTCCAATATCTTTTCGTTCAGGTTCCGGGCCAGCCTGCACCCCTTTTCAATTCGCCGTCGTCCCTCTACACGCAGTCACAAATCCCCCTGATCAATTTGCTGCGTCCATATCCTCAATTTCCCGGTGTGTTCACGCAGCTCCCAAATCTGGGCGCAAGTGCATTCTATAACTCGATGCAGATACGTTTTCAGAAGCGCGCGAATCATTACATGAGTTTCGAGGGCAACTACACGCTTTCCAAGGCAACTGATGACTCCTCCGCCGGGTTCAACGCATTTGTCGGTACGCTTAATGCGGGAAACGTCCAGCAACTCGATCGGCTAAAGACCGAACATGCCATCAGCGCAAACGACGCTACCAATCGTTTTGTGCTTGCTGCCATCCTGGATCTTCCTGTTGGGCGAGGTCGCTGGATTGGCCTGGATATGAACCGGGTTCTCGATGGCGTAATCGGAGGCTGGGCGGTTGCGGCCCTCATCACGCGTCAGACTGGCCAACCTCTCGCATTCAGCACTGCGGAAGGGGCGAACGGACTCTTCTTGGATGGTAATCAGCGACCGAACATTCTTTGCAATGCCTACCTGCTCGGCAGCGGGATCAGTTATCATCAGGCCGCCGCAAATGGACTCAGCGGAGTCGGCAACCCTTCTGTGTTCAATAATTCCTGCTTCGCTTTCCCCGGCGACGAAGTTCCGGGCAACGCCTCTCGGTATATTCCGACCTTGAGAACCGACGGGATTCACAACATGGACCTTTCCTTCACCAAGGAGTTCCAGATCAAAGAACGAATGTCGCTTCAGGTGCGAGGTGAATTCTTTAACTTCACTAACACGCCGCGCTTTGCAGCTCCGAACACCAGCGTGGATAGCGGGAGCTTCGGCACGGTAACGAGCACAGCGAATTCGCCGCGCCATACGCAATTTGGCGTGCGGTTCCAGTTCTAGCGTGTGAGTCCAATGCGACTACTCATTAAACTTTCACTCTGCGCAGCGGCCTGCCTAGGTTCAATGGCGGGGGCCGATGCCCAGGAGCAGAACTGGACGAACTTCGTGCGTATCGGCGCGTACGGATTGCGGTCGGATAATGCGGAAGCGATTGTGCGGGATGCCACGAAGAGCCACGTATTTGGCATCGAGGTCGACAACGACATTCCCGGGCGGTACGAGAGTTTCCTGGATCCGACGGAGAAGCTAAGGGCGATTCGCTCCGTGGCGGATGCCGCACACAAGGCGAATAACCGCGCCTTTGTCTACATCGCGGGGACCGAATGTATCACCGCCAACGCGGATAAGTCCGCCCATTCGGTGGTGAAAGATCATCCCGATTGGTTGCAACGCAAAATCACCGGGGAGCCCGCTGTCTTCACTTCAGGAGCAGCGTTTTGGATCAGTCCCGGGGACGAAGATGTCTGGATCAGCCCGTATGCAAAAGAGTGGCGCAAGACGTACATGCAACGCGTTCGGCAGATCGCCTCAACAGGAATCGATGGAATTTACGTGGACATTCCTTACTGGATGACACACTTTGACGGCTGGGAAAACACGTGGGCGAGTTTTGATGACGCCACGGTTGCGGCATTCCGCGAAAAAACCGGGCTGGATGCAAAAAAAGATCTTAAGTTAGGCAATTTCGAGGACCCGGATTTCCGCAAGTGGATCGATTTTCGCATCGAGACCATGACGGATTTCGTTAAGGAGATTCGCGAGAACGCCCGGAATGTGAACCCGGACATTATGGTGATCCCGGAAATCTATCCCGGCATTGAGCAGGAAGCGACGCGCGTGGGAGCCGACGTCTACCAAATGTATGGGGTCGTGGATGTGATTGCCCACGAGTACGAGTTCGGTGAAGGCGAGCACATGGCATCCTCGCGCTCCCAACTGGACTGGTTCTTGTACCAGGCGGGGATGCTAACGTTTCGCTTTTTCGCCAACGGAAAGGCAACTTGGATTTTGAACTACTCTTGGGACGGCGACAAAAATGTCGATCCGCGGGAAGCCATGAAGAACCTGGCGATGTCGCAAGTTGTGACGGGCGCAAATTTCTGGGACGCACCGGGCCACTCAATGGCTGGATCCAATGACGAGGCGACGCGGACGCAAGTGTTTCAATGGATCGAAAAGTACGAAAAGGTTCTCTACTCGCCGCGTCTGCCGATGCATCCTGTGGGTGTGTATTTCTCGCCCAAGAGTCGAGACTATGATCCCGGCGGATTTCTGCCCTCGTACCGCGGGCTACTGGTGTTGCTCCTGCAAACGCACCGCGAATTTCAGGTGATCACACCGCTGACACTCGCCCAGTTTCACGGTCAGACATTGGTGTTGCCGAACGTTACAGTCTTGGGCGACACCGAAAAGCAATCGCTTAGGCGATTCGCAGGCAGTGGCGGTCGCATAGTAACAACTGGTCACAACCTGACCGGTATCACCGCTTCCGACCACCTGGTATCCCTCGAAAATTGCCCTGCGAGTCTCTATTTGGGCAAACTGGAAAAGAACTTCCTGAGCGGCTCACAAGATATGCCGGCGGAATTCCTAAAACTCGTGGATACGAAAAGCGGAATCGGAATTGAAGCGCCACCAACAATTGCCGTGAACTTCGGCGAAGTCAACGGCACGCCCCATCTGTTTTTCGCGAACTTCACCGGATTGGTTCCCGGGAAAATCGTGATTCCAACGGCCGTCTTGGGAACGAAGATCAACATTCCGAGCAGCATGGGAGATACCCTGGCTTATCTTCCATTTTTGGGCCAAACGCAGATTCTCCAGGGAACAAAACACGCCGACACGATCCAGTTCGAACTCCCGCCGATCGAGCGAGGTGCGGTAGCCTGGGTAGTTGGGAACTGAGAGACGAATCCCATGCCAACTCCGCGGAGCGCTGGAAAACAGAAGGGGCTGACGGCAGTCGCCGATTCACGCGGAATCATCGCCGCCCTGGCGATTGACCAACGCAGCGCCCTTCGGAGCTTGTTTTCACGGGCGAAGGGCGTCCGGCCAGCGGAAGTGCCACCGGAAAATCTCTCGCAATTCAAAGAAGCAGTCAGCGCGATTCTCACGCCACATGCGAGTGCGATCCTTCTGGATCCGGAATATGGTTTACCCGCTGCTGGCAAACGAGCCAGAAACGCCGGGCTTCTGCTCGCCTATGAGCAAACCGGATACGACAAGAATATGCCTGGCCGGATACCGCGCTTGCTGGGTGGATGGTCCGTCAAACGCCTGATCGAGGCGGGTGCCGACGCGGTGAAACTGCTTTTGTACTATTCAAACCGCTCGTCCGTGGAAACCAACGATATCAAATACACATTCGTTGAAAAGGTTGGGGCCGAATGTGCCGCCTCGGATGTGCCGTTCTTCCTGGAACTTGTAAGCTACGGGGAGGACATGGACGAAAAAGGTATCGAGTTTGCGCGGATCAAGCACGAAGTCGTTAGAGCCGGCATGAAGGAATTTTCAAAGCCGCGATACAATGTGGATGTATTGAAAGTGGGCATGCCCGTCAATCTTTCTTTTGTCGAGGGGTCGCCGTCCCCTTCCGGAGAAATTCTTTACAAGCGAGAGCAGGCGAAGCAATATTTTATGCTCACCGCAGCGTCCGCCTCGATTCCGTTTATTTACCTTTCCGAAGGGGTTAGCAACGCCACCTTTCTGTTTGGATTGCAACTCGCTGCCGAAGCCGGCGCCAAATTTTCAGGAGTTCTTTGCGGAAGAGCCACGTGGAAAGATGGCGTCGAGATTTTTGTGAAGCAGGGGTCCCGCGCTCTTGAGGATTGGCTGGGACGCGAGGGTGTTCGAAACATCGAAAACGTGAATAAGTGCCTGGGCAGCGCAAGGCCATGGTTTGATTCAAACGGTCTCGCGGCCCCGAGCGGGAACCATTGATGTTTCTCTGCGTCAGCCTCAATCCCGCGGTGGATAAGCGGCTGCGGCTCGGGCGATTGCAGGTTGGAAGCGTAAATCGTGCGAGGGAGGCAAGTCCCGCTCCGGGAGGCAAAGCGGCCCATGTTGCCATGGTGCTCAAAACTTTGGGGGCGGATCCCCTGTGGTTGGGATTTGCAGGCGGAGCGACCGGCAAGCAACTCGTCGAAGGGTTGCGTGGGCTGGCCATCCGAGTACAGGAAATCCCGACCGGTGGCTCGACGCGAACGAATCTGGAGATTGTCGCGGACGAGGGCGGCGTGACAGAAATCCTGGAGCCCGGCCAACACATTACCGCCGAGGAACTTCGCCGGTTCGAGGAGACTTTCTCTATACTCTTGAACGAGGCCAGCGAGCAGCCGACGGTGATTTTTTCAGGGAGCCTTCCAGAAGGAGTGCCGCCCAATCTCTACATGACCCTCATCGAATCAGCCCATCAGTTTGACAGCCGGGTGTTTGTGGATACCAGCGGCGAACCACTCAGGTTGGCCTTGGCCGGCAAACCGGAGTTTGTAAAGCCCAATCGAGGCGAAGCGGAGTCCTGGAGCGGACAAGCGATCAGCGGACCGTCCTCTGCAAAGGAAATTCTGGGCGCGATGCTCGAAGCAGGAGCAGGCGCAGGCGCGATCACTTTAGGATCTGCCGGGTTAATCTGGCACTCTGCTACCGGAGATACACTGGTTGCCAATGCACCCGTGTTGTCCGCTCGCTCCTGTGTCGGCAGTGGCGATTCTACACTGGCGGGATTCGCATTTGCCGCACAGCAGCGACTGTCTCCAGGCGAAGCAGTGCGCCTTGCGGCCGCATGCGGATCCGCCAACTGTCTCGCCCCGGGGCCTGGCTGCGCCCGCGCGGAAGACATCGCCAATCTGAAAGGCCAGATTCGCGTGGAGAATTTGGCGTAATACCTTAAGAAAGGTTAGAGCCACCGTCACATGCTGAGCGAGGAACGGCGACGCGAAATCCTGGAACTCCTGCGCACCAATGGCCGCGTCCTGGTGCGCGAACTTTCCAAACACTTCCGCACGTCGCAGATTACCATTCGCAAGGATCTGGAATCCCTCCACCATGATGGCCAACTGGAAAGAACCCACGGCGGGGCGCTGCCCAAAGAGACCGGCGCTCTGAAAGATAGCCCGCTGCGGGAAAAAGAGCGCCAGCACCACCAGGAGAAAATTCGAATTGCCGCGGCCTCTGCGCGCAAGATACGTCCCGGTCAGGTGATCATTCTGGACTCCGGCACCACCACCACGGCAATAGCGCGAGCCTGCCGGAATATCAAAAATCTTACAATCATTACCAACGCAACCAACATAGCGGCGGAGCTTGCCGACACTCCGGTTGAAGTCATCCTCACGGGAGGCGTCTTGCGTCAGAATTCGTATTCTCTGGTTGGCCCGCTGGCCGAAGAGTCGCTGCGAAAGCTGAGCGCGGATCTGCTGTTCCTGGGTGTTGATGGATTTGACGTTCGTTACGGCTTGACCACACCAAACATTCTGGAAGCGCGCGTAAATCGTGCGATGGCGGAAGCCGCCCGGCGCACTGTGATCGTCTGTGATTCCAGCAAGTTTGGTCGGCGGAGCTTGTCGCTGATCATGCCCGTTTCTTCCGTACACGAAGCGATCACCGACAAGAACGTCTCGAAGCATGACCTTAAGGCGCTCCGTGAGGCGGATATCGAAGTGACATTGGTTTAGCGTCAAAATCCGAAATGTGGAAAGAGTATTCATGGCGATCAAATCAACCGCGCACGCCAAACTGGAAACCTACAAAGAGATTCTGTCGCAAGGTGACGTCTGGCAAGCCGTTTTAGAGGAACTCAAGCAAAACAAGTTCGCAGAAAGTATGCTCCGAGCCAACAATCGAAAGGCGTCCTGGTTGTTCGTCGGATGCGGCACCAGTTTCTATCTTGCCGACGCCGCTGCAACTTCGTGGACTTTGCTGACCGGTGAGCCCGCTCGCGCGGTTCCGGGATCTGAGATATTGATGTATCCCGTCCTGACGCGTTCTGAAGCCGCCAATTTGCACGCTGTTGTGATTTCGCGTTCCGGACGCACCTCGGAAGCGGTACGTGCTGCCCATGCGCTTCGGAAAGAAATGCAGATACCGACCATCGGGGTCACCTGCGCGGAGAAGAGTGAGCTTGAAGCCGAGTGTGATTCCACGTTGGTGGTAAACACAGCGGATGAGAAAAGCATGGTGATGACCCGATCCTTTACGTCCATGCTGATCAGTTTGCAATACATGGCGGCCAGGCACGCAGGAAACGCGGAGTTCTGCACCTCGCTTGAAGTGATGGCCGCTCAATTCGCCCCGCGCATACGCCCCTTGGCGGATCAAATGGAGGTCTTTGTTGCCGGGAATTCTTTTGAAGACTACGTATTTCTTGGCCAGGGGCCCTTTCACGGTCTTGCGCGCGAAGGCGCCCTTAAAGTTATGGAGATGTCCTGCTCCTACAGTCAGTCTTTTCACACATTGGAATTCCGCCACGGCCCGAAGGCAATCATAACACCCCGCACTGCCCTGACCTTTTTCCTAAGCCAACCGGGCCAGGAATCCGAGATTGAAGTCCTGGAAGAAATGAAGGAATTGGGCGGCGTAACGATCGCCGTTTGTAGCCGTGCGAACGATAAAATCCAGAAGGCCTCCGATCTTGTTATTGAGCTGAACTTGCCTGTCGATGAGCTGGCTCAGCTGGCTGCGCATATCGTGCCCAGCCAGTTGATGGGCTTCTTTACCGGCGTCGGCAAAGGACTCAACCCGGATCAACCCAAAAACCTAACGCGTGTTGTAGTGTTGGACTAGTTTCATCAGGAGACGATTTCTTGGCCTCTTTCGACGTCAGCGTAATCGGTGAATTGAATCTCGATCTGATTTTGTATGGACTGCCGCAGAGCCTGGTTCTGGAACGCGAGCATCTGGCCTCAGACCTCAGCATCACTTTGGGCAGTTCATCCGCAATCTTCGCCCACAACCTCTCTTACCTCGGAAACCGGGTGGGCTTCAGTTCGTGCATCGGAGACGATCCGTTCGGAGAAATCTGTGTCGAACGCCTTTCCGCGAGCGGAGTGGATGTTTCTCATATCAAGAAGTTGAAGGGGAAAACGACGGGACTCACCGTGATCCTCCCGCAGCGCAAGGATCGCTACATCCTGACCTATCCTGGCGCGATGTACGAAATGACCGAACGCGAATTGGACCAAAGTTTTCTCTTCAACGCGAAGCATCTCCACTTGTCCTCGTATTTCCTGCAGAAAGGGATCCGGCCGCAACTGATCGACATCTTTCGCAAAGCGAAGGAAGCGGGTCTGACTACCTCGCTCGACACCAACGATGATCCGGAAGATCGCTGGAGCGGAGACATTCAACTGTTGCTTAAATATGTGGACATTCTTCTGCCCAATGAGAGGGAGCTGTGCAAATTGGCGCAGGCTAAAGATTTGGAGCAGGCCGCCGAGTCGCTCTCGCAGAAAGTGCGGATCCTGGTCATCAAGCGTGGGTCGCAAGGCGCCATGGCCCGCGTTGGCAAAGAAAAATACCTGGCGTTTCCGCCGGTAGTGGATGTCGTCGATCCCGTGGGGGCGGGCGATACGTTTGACGCGGGATTCGTCCACCAGTTCATCCGCGGGGCAAAGATTGAAGACTGTCTGAAATTTGCCAACTGCGCTGGGGCGCTCTCCGTCACTCGCGCAGGAGGCACGGAAGCATTCCGGGATGCGGCTCACCGCGATGCGTTCTTACGCAAGCATGCTGCGGGCCACGGCCAATCGGGAACCGCCTCTTCCAAACCTGCTGGCTAAAAAAGAGGTAATCCGTCTACCGCACCGGCACGGCCTCAAGCAACAAGCTTCCGGTGAATGTCGCATTTAACCTGCCGACAGGTCCGGTTACCGTTCCAAGTTCTGTGTGATGAACGTAGTCGGTGACCCGAAACGTTCCGGCGGGAAGCCCTCTTAGTTCCACCTCTCCCTTCCACTCCTCCGGGCCGGAATGATCCTTTTTTGTGCCGTTCCCCTTTTCGGAGCTGTAGAAGGCGTAGTAAAAGTGACCGTTCTTTTCGATGGCATAGGCTTCAGGGAAATCAAATCCATATGTATACAAATCCAGGAACTGGCCCTTGGACAGCAGTTTTTCATTGTACAAACCGATCCATTCTTTCCAATGAGCTTCTTTTTCCTGATTCAAATACACGGTCTTGAATTTTGCGCCGTAGTCCGGCCAGGTGAACTTCGTTCCCAGCACACCGCCGGTGCCCAGAGTCGACGCGAAATCTTCTCCGAGGTCCTGCTCATTGTCGCCAGACGCGTTCCTGATTCGAGTGAGTTCGACGTGATCGCCATAAACGGCCGCTTCCGGTCCCAGCAGCGCTTTGTACATTTTCACACGGCGGCGAACCTGAATCGATCCGACGGGATCGGCGGTCACCGCTTGATCCATGTAACGAAGCCACGCAAGATTGGGTGGCGTGCCACAAGGGCAACTTTGCGTCACGCTATCCGGTTTTAAGGCCCGCGTAGTCTCGAAAATGATTTTATAGACATCACCCATCGCATAGACCGAGTCGTACGGCGACTTGTGATGGTGACTGGGGTTGTAGCACATCGGCGTCGACCAGATATTGTCCAGCTTGTGGCCGTCGAATCCCCAGTCCCGAATAAATTTCTCCGTTACTCCCTTGTAATATTCCTTCACTCCTGGAACCGCGGGGCAGAGCGTGGCCAGATTCCGCGCCATTCGCGCGGGTTTTCCATTCTTGTCGAGAATCAGCCAATCAGGATGCTGCTTCACCACGTCAGAAACGACATATTTTCGCCCGCCGTAGCCAAACTGCCCGTCTTCCACGCCAAGCGGCAGCCACCACACCTGCATCTTCAGTCCCTGATCGTGGAATTTTTTGACCATGTCGGGAATCGCATTCCCCGCAAATGCCGCCGAATTTGGCTGCCAATCCCCGTAGTTGTTAAACCACCCATCATCGAGCGTCGCCCAGTGGATGCCCAGTTCTTTCAGCTTGGGAATGGTGTCGAGCATCTGCTTCGGCGTCACACCGAATTCATAGCCCCAACCGCACCAGTTCACGGCGTAGTTCTCATCATTGTTGCGAGGTTTTTCGAGGCCCTCTTTCGCCAGCATTTTCGACCAGAGGCTCAGCGGCTGATAGAAGTCCCCTCGATAAATGGCAAGAAACGTTCGTGGGGTGGAAAAAACGTCCCCCGGTTTTAGTATCGTATCGGCCGGCACGCGCACACCGGCTTCGACTTTTCCTGCAGCTGTGGTCTCTACAGGAATCGACAACGTAAGAGGAAGCGTCTCGACGTGGCCAATTGCTTCGCCGACCTCGCGGCTCCAGAACGCGACGACAGGGATACCTCCGCCGACATATCCAAGATCATCTTTCGTTGGCACCGGTGCGCCGAAGGGGTTTTCCTGCGAAAACCGTGCGGGCATCGGGAAAAGTTCGTCCTTGCCCCACTTCAAGCTGGCGCCTTCGAACGTCCACAGTGGATCCACGCGAGACTTGGAGTCGGAGGGGCTGACAAATTGATGACGCTGCAGCTTGACCCAGTCCAGCGGAACATCCGTTGGCCCTGTATTGCGGATCGTCAGAGATAGCAGCGCAACATTTGGAAAATCGTCGTAGATCTCCAGATCGAGCGTCTCTCCGAGGTTCGTTTCCGGAATTGTGCCGGTTATCTCGATGTGCTTTCCCAATGCTCCTAGTTTCCCGGAGGCACCGCTCACTTTCGCCCCAGCCAAATCGAACTGCGCCCCTGCGTGCTCCTTCCTCGACGACGAGACTATGGGGGAGAAATCGAGAGATTTATCTTCCAACGAGTTCTGCCCGCTTGCACCCACAAGCCTGCCCGTTAATGCTCCCGAGCGGGTCAACCGGAACTCTGTTGAGAGTGTGCTCAGGGTCATGCCTTCGCCTGAAACCTTCACGATCACCGCGGATTTGGCTGCAGATGGCGCTGGCTTACTTTCTTCCTTCTTCTGGCAACCTGCAGCAGCTAGGAAAACAATTAGCCCGAACAAAAACAGCTCGGTGATAAACGAGCGCTGACGATCACCTCTGGTCAACGCCATTCCTTCACGCAGATCACGATCAAGTGCCGCCATGTCAGTGCCACCCCTTGAACTGGGCGAATATCTTTTCCGCATTCTTATGGTAGACCTTTTCGAGTACCCCATCCGGAAGCTCCATTCCATAAATCTCCCAACGCCCCTGGCCGGGATATCCCCAGTAGGGGAAATACTCATCGCCAGTTTCGAGCCACCGGAAATAGTTGGCGTACATGGCTTCCTCCGGCTCGCTGTCCGTTCCGAAGAGAATACGGTCCTGGTAATCGACGAAGAATTTGCGCGACCGCCGCGGCTGACGTCCAAGTTCTGCCTGGCGCGCCCCAAATTCCACACACATATTGGGGTATTTGTCGAGCCAAGCGGAGACGACATCCAAATTCTCCGGCCAATTGGCAACATGTAAGGCGATAAACGTAGTTCGCGGATGTTTTTCGATGACGTGGTTCCGTTCTGCCAGCAGCACTTCTTTGGATGGGAACTGCGGCCCGTAAAAACTCCAGGAAGGATTCGTAATCAGCTCTTCGTAGCGTTCATTGTGATTGTCCAGCGGCGCGAAAAACGCTTCCGGGTCCGTCGAATGAATGGCCACCGGAATTCCCAATCGTCCGCATTCCTCCCAGACCGGATCAAGCCGCGGATCATCGATCGGAATCAGCTTTCCCGTCCGGTCGCGTACTCCCAGGCCAAGATCCTTCAGCACTTTCAATCCGCGCGCGCCGCGCTTCACGGCGTCGTCCAGTTGGATCACCATCTCTGCCGTGAAATTCGCATCGTCGATTTTGCTCCAATCGTATTGAGCAAACACGATAAACCGGTCGGGATAAGGCTTCACCATTTTGTCCAGAACGCCTTGCAATTTATCGCCCCACATGCCGGTAAGAATCACGATCTTCTGCACATTGGCGCGATTCATACGCTGAACCAATTCCGCGGGCGGAATTTCTTCGCCGTGGATGCCTCCGGCGTCGTTGACATGATTGTGCATGTCAATCACAGGGAACTTCGCGCGGGGAACTTCGTGGGCTTCGGCGTGCATCATCGACTTCGGGTCGAAATCCTTCAGCAACAAGGTCATGTTTTTGCTGGCGTTGGGATCCTGGCTGTACTGGATCTCCTGCTTTGAATTGCTGACCTGTGTCTGGTTGTTGTCCTGGGCGAGTGAAAGGTCTGGCAGCAGGAACAAAACAGTCGCAACCATGCTGAATGGGAAAAACATTTCTCTGTAACCGGCGACCATTTTTCGCATTCTGGTGGTAACCCCCTTCGAGAAACCTGCGACAGGGCCCTCTCAGCGAACCGAGGACTCCAGGTCAGCAAGGATTGTACTTAGAAGCGAAATAAAAAGAAACAATAAGTAACAAAAGGAAACTCGACCTCACTCGCCCGGAGGGCGGACTGCCAGGCTATCTAGGCCTCGGGCTTTATCTGGGCTCTGTGTTTGGCAACTATCGCGGCAAGCGATTTGGCAGCCTCGGTGAGCTTGTGCGGTTCGTTTCTTCGGAGCGCGGCGAGATCGGCAAGTTCCGCTCCAATTCCCAATGCGAAGGCGCCGGCGGCAAAATATTCCTCGGCATTGTTCAGCGTTACACAGCCTGTGGGGATAAATCGGCAATCGGGGAACGGTGCCCTGAGCGCCTTGATGTGACTTGGGCCTCCGCCGCTGCCACACGGGAAAATCTTGATAACCTCCGCACCCAATTCCCTGGCCGCCATCACTTCGGTTGGGGTAAATGCCCCGGGAATGGCCAGCACACCGTGCTTCGCAGCAGTGCGAAGGACCTCGGAAGACATGCCGGGGCTGACCAGAAACCGCGCACCTGCATCGATGCAAATCTCCGCTTGCTTCGCGTTTAAGACCGTTCCCGCGCCGATCAAAAAATCACCGTTCGCGCGGGCCACCTCGCGCAGCACTCGAGGCGCATCCGGCACGGTCATCGTAATTTCCACAATGGAGATTCCGCCAGCGCAGACCGCTTCGACCGCCCGCGACGCCTCGGCGGGGTTTGCCGCGCGAATCACCGGCACAATGCCGGTCTCTCCGATTCGCCGAATGATTTCTTCCACCTTCATTGGCTGCTCCGCGTGGGAAGCCTGCGTTCGCTATATCAGCGCGAGATGCGGGCTGTTCCGCCTTTCATTACCTGCAAAATCTCCTCTAAATTAACCATCGAAGTATCCCCGGGTGTCGTCATTGCAAGCGCGCCATGAACCGCGCCGCACTCCAGCGCCCAGGCGATGTCTCGTCCCGCCAGCAACCCATAGATCAGGCCGGAAGCAAAAGAGTCGCCACCCCCCACTCGATCGAATACCTCCAGATTCTCCCGACGGACCGCTTCATAAAATTTCCCATCCCAATGTGCGATGGCACCCCAATCGTTGCGGGTCGCCGTTTTCGCGTTGCGAAGCGTGGTAGCCACCACGGAGAGGCCGGGAAAATCGCGCTTCACCTTCTCGATCATCTTCCGGAAGAATCCGGGATCGAGATTGGAATGCGCCTCATCCACTCCTTCCACTTCGTAGCCGAGTGCCGCCGTAAAATCCTCTTCGTTCCCGAACAACACATCGGCAGATGACACCAGTGCCCGGTTGACGGCTTGCGCTTTTTCCCTGCCCCCATTCGACAACCACAACGACGCGCGATAGTTCAGATCATAGGAGATGATGGTTCCAGCGCGCTTTGCCGCTTCCATTGCTTCCCGGGCAACCTGGGGCGTGGTCTCTGAAAGGGCGCAAAAGATTCCTCCCGTGTGGAACCAGCGCGCTCCCTGCTCGGAAAAAATCTTCTCCCAGTTTGTTTCTCCGGGCTTCATTTGGGATACAGCGGTGTGACCACGGTCGGAGCAGCCCAGAGCGGCACGCATCCCGAACCCACGTTCGGTGAAGTTCAAGCCATTTCGCACCGTGCGTCCCACTCCGTCGTATTTCACCCAGTGCAAGTGCTCCAGACTTACGCCGCCCTGCAACATCAGGTCTTCGATCAGCCGGCCAACGGG
>Ga0207031_10066_pt1 | contig 28051 bp, 23 predicted proteins | sample Alteio_BWMinCont_37_FD_153278 | JGI IMG/M metagenome (GOLD analysis project Ga0207031, IMG submission 153278) | Enriched cells from forest soil in Barre Woods Harvard Forest LTER site, Petersham, Massachusetts, United States -... | ecosystem: Environmental > Terrestrial > Soil > Temperate forest >... | reverse complement strand
CGGTCAAGGCGGTGTAGATGCCTCCCAGGGGTCCACAGCCGGGAAATTTGTCCGGATAAACCGGATAGCCGAGGCTGGAATATCGAACGGGCTCGCCGATCAAGGCGACGGTACCGGCGGCCTCCTGGACAAGCTGCGCCAGATGCTGGACCAGCGTGGTTCCACGATAGGGGAGCAAGGCTTTGTCCCGGCCCATCCTGGAACTGCCGCCGCCTGCCAGCACGAATCCAGACCGTTGCATGAGAGAATAATAGCATTGAGCGTCAGGGCGGTCCCGAGAAACCCGCGCTTGCGGATTGGAGAATTCCGGTTATAATCGGATAAAACAATAGGATGCAATTCTGTTCGGAACTTGTTCTGGGAACGGCGGTTTTGGCGGCACTGGCAGGCGCGTCCGTAAAAGGCGAAGCTCTACCGCAGGACCAGCCCGCCCCGCGCGCGGTATCCATGGTCCGATCCGACGCCCGCACCGGCCGGCTAGTGCGGAGTATTGTGGTCAAAGCCAAAGCGGCCGATAGCTTCTCAGATACGGGCGTCCAAACTTTGGTGGAGGAAGCCGCGAAGAATCTGGATGTCAGTCCCTTGCTGGTGGATTCCTTGATTCAGGTGGAAAGCAATTACAATCCGTATGCCATCTCGCCAAAAGGCGCGCAGGGTCTCATGCAACTGATGCCGGCTACCGCCCGGCGGTTCGGCGTGACCAATTCGTTCGATGCCAAGCAAAACATTGAGGGCGGCGTCCGTTATCTGAAGTTCTTGCAGGACACGTTCAAGGACGACCGGCTGGCGATTGCCGCCTACAACGCGGGCGAAGGAGCGGTGACCAAGTACCGCGATGTGCCGCCCTATCCGGAGACCAAGAGCTACGTGGATAAAGTTGGCGCAAAGTACACGAAAGCGAAGCGCGCGGCTGAGAAAATTGCGAGTGCCGCGAAACCCGACGATGAGCCCAAGCTCGCGGAAGAAGAAACTCGGCACCTGGTTCAATATCGAGATCCGGAGGGCCGGTTGCACTTGGCAACTCAGTAGGTTCAAAATCCAGATATGCTCCATCTCTCCTCCCAGCCTGCGGGCGAGCAAGCCCTGAGATGCAGAGCGCATCGGTGTCTAAGGACCACCCCACTTTTGTTGCTGATCGCGGCATTACTTCCGGCCGCGGATCGAATTGACCCGCACCACATCACCGCGGTTCGTTTTTGGTCGCTCGGCGATGTCACGCGCATCGCCATAGAATCCGACGGTGACTTTTCAGTTCACTCGGATCGCTTGGATAATCCGGATCGCCTCTTTTTCGATCTGTCGGGAGCCAAGCCCACGCTAGGGCCCAAGGGTATGACAGTGATAGCGGTGTCGGACGCGCTGGTGCGGCAAATCCGCGTGGCGGAGACCCAGCACGGTGTGACACGTGTGGTGCTGGATCTGGAGCGCGCAGCGGACGCCACCACTTCTCACCTGGACAATCCCAATCGGCTGATCATTGAAGTGCGTGCGGCGGGAGGGGCGGCTCCGCTTGCACCTGCTTCGAAAGGTCCGATCGATGGCGAAGTTGTCGATTCGAAGACGCCGTACTACCGCACGTTCACGCCTCCACCGTTTCACAACGCGTTCGAGGCGTCAGCCAGGCTCGCATCCCCGTCTTCGTTGGATGCACCGCCAATGGTACGCTCGCAGCCCAGCACTCCTTCCGCGACGGCCAACCTCGTTCCCAAACTCGCACCGCCTGCCATAAACCCAGCTATCAACCCAGCTATGAAACCTGCGCCCGGCGCCGTGCTCGCAAAAGTCAGCACACCAATGGCGCCTTCTTCCAGCATTGCGCCGGCACCCGCTCTTGTTCCAACTCCAGCTCCTGAGACGGCGGCGCTCCCGGCCAAACGGAATTCGTTGGGCGGACGCTCGATGATCCGCGTGTTGGGGTTAAAGGTTGGGCGGATTGTGATCGATCCGGGTCACGGCGGGCACGATACCGGCACCGTGGGACCGGAGGGATTGCGAGAGAAAGATCTGGTGCTGGATGTTTCGAAGCGGCTGGGTGCGTTGATTGAAGAGCGGATGAATAGCGAGGTGATCTACACTCGATCGGACGACACCTTCATTCCGCTCGAAGAGCGCACTGACATCGCCAACCAGGCCAAGGCCGATCTGTTTCTTTCGATTCACGCGAACTCTTCGCCGCTTAGGTCCGCCGCGGGTGTCGAAACCTACTATCTGAACTTCACCACCTCGAAGGCCGCGCTGGATTTAGCGGCACGCGAAAACGCCGGCTCGCAAAAAAGCATTTTCGAGCTGCAAGACTTGCTCGAGAAAATAGCGCTGAAGGACAAAGTGGATGAGTCGCGTGAGTTTGCAAACCGGATTCAATCCGCGCTCTTTTCGTTTTCAGCCAAGAACGATGCCCACGCCCGCGATCGCGGCGTGCGGAAGGCGCCGTTTGTAGTGCTGATCGGCGCGTCAATGCCGTCGGTACTGGCCGAAATCGGATTTATCAGCAACGCCCACGACGAAAGCATCATGAAGAAAGCCGAGTATCGCCAGCGCTTGGCCGAATCGCTGTACAAGGGATTGTCGAGCTATGCGGGCACGTTGAGCCATTTCCAGGTGGCGCAGAAAAGATAGGGCCGCTTCGCGGCCCGAATCCAGAAGTCAGGATTCAGAAGCCAGAATGGGCAACCTACCTCACTGCGGTTTCTGTTTCGGCGGCGGTCTCGACTGGCGGCGTTTGCGCACCGTGAGATAAAAATTCCACGCGATTACGTCCCCGCCTCTTGGCCAGGTACAGCGCTTCGTCCGCCTTATGGATCAGCTCTTCTGGTGTCCAGGATTGACCCGGCAGCGCCGTCGTCACTCCGAAGCTGGCGGTGATGCCTATGGAGCTATCCCGCAGCGGCATCTGGACCTGAGTGAGTTGTTTGCGCAGCCGTTCCGCCTGAGCCCAACTGGCTTCTTCGTCGCAGCCGGTCAGCAGGATGAGGAATTCTTCCCCGCCGTAGCGGCCAACCGAGTCGTATTGGCGGATAGCGTTCTGCATACGGCTAGCGGCTTCACAAAGGACGGCGTCTCCGGCGAAGTGGCCGTAGTTATCATTGACGTTCTTAAAATGATCCAAGTCAACCATTACCACGCCCACCGGCGTGCGCTCCCGTTGCCCGCGCGCCAACTCCCTGCAGAGGATGTCGAAGATTGAGCTGCGATTCCAAAGATGCGTGAGCGAGTCCTTGGTGGCCTGCTCCCGCAGGGCTTCCCGGGCCGATAGCAGTTCGGCTTGCAGGTCCACCAGCCGGGTGCCGGCGCGAAGCCGGACCTGGAGCTCGTGTTGGTCGAAGGGCTTGGTAATGTAGTCGTCGGCGCCCGCCTCCATCCCCTCGATGAGGTCTTCTTTCTGGCTTTTCGATGTAAGCAGCAGGATGTAGGTGTAAGGTTCACGGGCCCGCACGCGGACCCGCCGGCACACTTCCAAGCCCGTCATGCCGGGCATCATCCAATCCAGGATCGCAAGCGCCGGAGCGTCGTCCTTTTGCAGCAGCGCCAACGCCTCCTCACCATCGCAAGCCACTACGACTTCGTAGCCCCATTTGCGGAGGGTGGCTTCCAACAGATGCCGCGATACCAGGCTGTCATCTGCGATTAAAATCTTCACGCGATTCCCCGTTTAACGTTAGGCCGGTTTCACTCGTTAATAGGCGGACCTGATCCTACCTGTTTCTCATCGGCGGATGAGGACTGTAACGTTAGCCTTGTATTCGGTCTAAGGTTTTGCTGCTTAGTACGCTGTGCGGGAAGGTACTCAAAAGACTTGAAAAGGCACGGACTCCATTAGGCCCAGAAGCCGTGAAAGAATCGGGGCAACCGGTCGCTGACGCTCGGCGCGGAAACGAGTTGCCGAGCCGCGACCGTGAGGGAGTTCTCATGGCCTGCCGGTCCACCAAAGGTCATGAAGATGCACGGCTTAGTGGACCGCGAGAAACGCTCCCGTTGGGGTTGGAACTCCATCCACCGTCAGTACGATCGGCTGGTTGCCTGTGGCCAGCCCGGACGGCACGGTGAAATTGATCTGGTAGAGACCAGCGAAAGTAGGCGCCAAGCCTGCGTAGGATACGACGGCCGTTGTGCCGCCGACCGTCAGCGTGTATGGCGCAGTAATATTAGCGGTACCGTCGGGGGCCAGGCTACCTACGACGGCGGCCGGCATGGTAGTGCCCCAACCCACGCCGTAGGCCGTTAGGATGTCGCCGGCATGCGCGGGCGTAAATGTCTCGCCGCCGGGAATTAATCCCACCGGTCCCACCTGCGCTCCGCTCTGTTCGACCGCAGCTACCTCATTTTGCCCGCTCGGGTTCTGAACGTCGAAAAGGAATTGCGGAGTCTCGGCCGCCACTGTCACGTTGACGGGCGCTGTGGGAGTCTCATTCGGCAAACCGCAGTTGGTGATCACAGACACTGGCACTGTTCCGGACGTGGATAACGGATCGGCGACGGCGTTGATCTGCGTAGCGGACACAAAAATCAGGCCCCAGCGCGTGGTGCCGCCCTGGACGCAAGTATTGGCCAGGTTGGTGGGCAGGGCATTGTTCGTCAAATCAGCCGAGGTCACGTTTTGACTGACCGAGGCACCCGCGAAGCCAGTCCCGAACAGCGTAAAAAGTCCGTTAGCTGAGAGGCTGTTCACCGGTGGAACGCTGAGCCCCGCGCCGACTACGGAGTTCACCGTGGGTGGAGTGACGGGCGTCAGCAGAAAAGCATGCTGCTGTTGTTGGATGATTCCAGTCCCGACAATCTGGCCCGCGTTATTGATGGCGGACGCCGCCGTGAGTTGCCATCCGGGTCCGTTCACCAGCAGGTTGCTCAAGTTGTACATGACGCCGTTGGTGTAGACAAAAGCGTGGGAGCTGGCTGAAGCAGGTTCAAGCAGAGCAGAGGTAAACAACGATATGTCCGGAGTCTGAGTGGTACTGTAACCGACAACAGTGCCTGAGTTGTTGATTCCCAGGGCAGCGCTGTTCAAATCGACCGGAAGGGTACCCAAGTCGGTGACCGCGCCATTATTGAAAAGAACCGCGTGCCCACTGGCATGCGGATCCTCGAGTGCGCTGAAATTGAAAGTAAATCCCATTCCGGAGGCCATCCCGGAATCGTTCACGCCCGTGGCGGATGCATAGTTAAAGTTGGAAACCAGGGGCAAAGCTTGAAATGTCCCATTTTGCCAAAGGCACGGCGTAAGAGAGGCGAGCTGGTTGGCAATTACATTCGGGGCACCCCCTGCAACCCAATCGCCTGAAGGGCTAATTCCAAAGGCTGCGCCTTGCGATGCCTTCAAGGTCAAGAGCGGCGTCGAAGTGCCGGTGCCCGTGACCAGGTAAGCCTCGCTCTTGATGAAGAAGTTGGAGCCGCCCGCAAGAACTTGCGTCGCCGCGGACTGACCTGCGTTGGTGAGTCCAAAGGGCGCGGCGTTGGACGGAACTCCGGCATCCGGTTGAATGTTGCCGTTCTGAAAGCGGAACGGAGCGACTGCAACCCCCGCTGACAGATTAATGTTGACGTAAGTACCGACCACCAGTCCGGAATCGTTCACGCCGGTGGGCACCGTCGGCTTAGACGTCTGGCCCATATCGGTCAGCACGCCGTTCGAGTAAAGGAAGCCATGGGTGGCTCCGCCGAAAAGCACAGAACCGCCCGCCGGGCTGCAGTAGCCGGCGACATTGCCGGACTGGCTGAGGGCAGTGCCGGTGCACGACGGCATATTTGGCAACGAGCCCAGGTCCTGGATCGTGTATTTCGGTTGAGCGTACACGCAAATCGGAAGCAGTAGTAAGAGAATTCGAGAGCCTTGCATTGCTCGATATTGTACCCCTGTTTGGAGCCCGCAGGGGACCGGTTGACATGTATTATTTCTGCTGGAAAAATACCTGACGCAAGCTTCAAAGCCTTTACGCTACGTCGGTTAGGCAGGTTCCTCAAGGTATCCGATCTGGAGGCTATTGGTGAAAAGAACGTTATCAACGATGGCTTTGAGTATTGCGCTCTGGTTGACCTTGGCGGATAAATCCGCAATGGGGCAGATCTACAACTCCACCATTAATACGGTGGTAGGGGCTTTTCCGTATGGCAATGGCGGTCCACCGGCTCAGGCCCTGCTGACGTTTCCCGCCAAAATGGCGATCGATAGTAAAGGCGCCATTTATATCGCCGACACGTACAATCAGATGGTCCGCAAGATTGTGGGCGGCCAGATCTCTACCGTTGCCGGTACGGGGATTCTGGGATTCAGCGGCGACGGCCACGCCGCAGTTGGTGCGCAATTCAACTATCCCGCAGGAGTTGCGGCGGACGCCACTGGCAACGTTTATGTTTACGATGGCGCCAATGAGGTTATCCGGAAGATCGATACCAATGGCGTCATCACGACGTTCGCCGGCACGCCAAGAGCCAGCGGATCGAAGGGAGACGGAGGGCCGGCAACGCGAGCGCAGCTCAGCTTGGCGATAAGCGGTAACGTCGCGGTGGATTCGGCCGGCAATGTGTACATCGCCGACTATGGAAACCACGTTGTCCGTAAAGTCACCGTGGGCACGGGCATTATCAGCGTGTTTGCTTGAACCAGCGGCGTGGCAGGGATTGGGGGTGACGGAGGTCCGGCTACCTCGGCGACTCTCACCAGTCCGACGGGCTTGGCATTCGATTCCCAGGGGAATTTGTACATCGCGGACAACGGCGCCTTCGATGTTCGAATGGTACACGCCGGCAACGGCACCATTTCCACGGTTGCCGGAACGCCCGGGAAAAGTGGAGACGCCGGGAACGGCGGTCCAGCGACGGCAGCGACGTTCTATTCGGTATATGACGTCGCAGTGGATACATCGGGCAATCTTTACATCGTGGATGAGGCGAGCTGCGAGGTTCGCAAGGTCACGGGTGGAACAATCAATGCGTTTGCGGGCCAATTCGAGTTGGGATATAGCGGGGACGGTGGCCCGGCGACGTCAGCGTTGCTTGCTGACCCATACGGAGTAGCAGTAGACGGCTCCGGAACGGTCTATATCGCGGACACCATCAACAATCGCATTCGGACGGTGAGTGGGGGAGTCAATGCCGAATACGCCGGAGCCACCCACTCCCAGGGAGACGGCGGAAAGGCTTCCGCCGCTGTTCTTTTCTACCCACAACAGTTGGCCTGGGACGCTCAGGGGAATATGTATATCGCCGATACCGACAACAATGAAATCCGAAAGGTTGCGGCGAATGGAACAATAAGCACGGTTGCCGGCAACGGAACATTTGGTTCAACCGGCGATGGCGGCCCGGGCTTTCGGCCGGAGTCATTAAGCCGCAGGCTGTAGCCGTAGACAGCTCCAGCAATCTTTATATCGCGTCCGGAAACCAGGTTCGTATGGTCGACACCAAGGGGAACATCAGCACCGTCGTAAACACAGCCGGCACAGGGGGCTTCAGCGGAGACGGCGGACCGGCAACCGCGGCAAAGCTGTTAGCCCGGAAGGCTTGGCCCTGGATTCCGCTGGCAACCTTTATATTGCCGACACACTCAACTATCGGGTTCGGAAAGTAGCGGGCGGTACGATAACTACCGTAGTTGGAAGCGGCCCGATCTACCCGAACGCTGGATCTTTCAGTGGCGATGGAGGTCCCGCAACCTCGGCTAACCTGTCTTTTCCTTGGGACGTCGCTTTCGATAACTCCGGCAACATGCTGGTGGTGGATGCGAAGAATTACTGCATCCGATCGGTGGACGCCAAGAGCGGCAACACTCAAACGATCGCCGGTACTCCAACCAAGTTCGGATATGGCGGCGACCTGGGTCCAGCCACGAAAGCCTTGTTGAACAACCCGGAGAGTATCACTGTGGACAGTTCAGGTAATATCTTTATCGCCGATTCCAGCAACGCTGTAGTTCGCGTGGTGGATGCGTTAGGAACAATCTCGACCATTGGTGGCGACACTAAGCTTGGTTTCTCCGGCGACGGCGGACCCGCCGATTCTGCCCAACTCGACTATCCCACCGGCGTCGCAGTGGATCCGAGCGGCAACGTATGGGTGGCCGATGTGAATAACAATCGCATTCGCGAGTTGACTCCTTCCGGCCCGATGGTGCCGAGTCCCGGATCGGTGGTGAACGGTGCCAGCTTTATTTCCGGTGGCCTTGTTCCGGGCGGTATCGCAACCGTGTTCGGGTCGCGTCTCACCTCCGCCACGGGGATCAATGAGACTTCCGGATTGCCGCTCCAGTCACAATTCTTAAATGTGTCGGTGAAGTTTAACAACACTATAAACGCTCCTCTCTTCGCCGTTGACAACGTGAACGGCCAGCAGCAGATCAATTTCCAAGTGCCTTGGGAGCTCTCAAAATTAGTCGGATCGAACGTGGTGCTGCAGGTGGTAGACAACGGGGCGGCGAGTCCGCCTGTTAGCGTTCCCGTGCTGGCCGCGCAGCCCGGCATTTTCGTTGCTCTTCACGCCAATTATCAACCGGTAACTAGCGCGCAACCGGCCACTGCGAGCGAGGTGCTGGTGGTGTATGGCACCAATCTGGGGCCGTGTCTCCGACCCCGGCGGATGGCGCTGCCGGGACCGGCAAGGAACTGACCGTGGCCGCGACTACCGCTACTGTCGGCGGTACCAATGCGCCGGTCAGCTTTAGCGGATTGGCTGCGGACTTTGTCGTGCTGTACCAAGTGAACGTGCAGGTCCCCACCGGCCTGGCATCGGGCAATCAGCCGTTGGTGCTCAGCGTGAGCGGCGTTTTGAGCAAAGCAGTGATGGTCGCGGTGAAGTAGGGCATGCCTCCGGCTTGCCCCATCCGCAAGCCGGAGGCTTGCGCCACAGGTAGACTGGAGACTTGCACACAGTGCGAGTCAGCCGAAAAGCGGCGGGCCGGGTGGCTTCCGGACATCCCTGGATTTTCGCAAGCGATGTTTTGGATCGCGGCCAATCGGCGCGCGGCGACGCAGTCCTGGTGATCGATCCGAACGGCAAGACGCTCGGCACGGCCCATTACAGCGATTCATCGCAAATCTCGCTGCGTCTGCTCTCGGATCGCGCCGAAACCATCGACCGCGCGTTCTATTTGCGCCGGCTCAACGACGCCCAAGCCTACCGCCAGAGGGTTGTGACGCAATCCAGCGCTTATCGTCTGGTGCATGGAGAAGCCGACCGGTTGCCGAGCCTGGTGATCGACCGCTATGGCGACTATTTGAGTATTCAGACGCTCGATCAGGGGATGGATCGGGCCAAACCGGAAATAGTTAGCGCAGTCCAGGAGCTGTTTGCGCCCCTCGGGATCGTCGAGCGCAACGATGTTCCCGTGCGTAAGCGGGAAACCTTGCCGCTTCAGACTCGCATTCTTGCGGGCGATGTTCCGGACATTGTTGCGGTGGAAATGAACGGGCTGAAGCTGCATGCCGATCTGGTCCACGGTCAAAAAACCGGCATCTTCCTGGATCAGCGGGAAAACTACCTGGCTGCAGCGCGATATGCTCGCGGCCGGGCCCTGGATTGTTTTACCTCCAGCGGAGGATTCGCGCTGCAGATGGCCGCTCGCTGCGATTCTGTGGAAGCGGTGGATAGTTCCGAGACCAGTCTCAAAGCCGCGGAGCTGAATCGAGCCGCCAATCACATCCCCAATGTAGAATTCCGGGAAGCGGATGTCTTCGAGGTTCTGGCCGGGTATGCCTCGGCCCGACGCCGGTTCGAAACGGTGGTGCTGGATCCGCCGGCTTTCGCCAAATCGCGCGATAATCTGGATCGGGCGGTCAGCGGTTATCAGGAAATTAATCGGAGGGCGCTGGAACTGCTCGGGCCGGGCGGCGTGCTGATCACCTGCTCCTGCTCGCATCATCTAAGTGAAGCGGCGCTGCTTGAGATCGTGGCGACCGCCTCCCTCGATACCGGCCGCGCCCTCCGCGTACTGGAGCGCCGGACGCAGAGCCAGGACCATCCAATCCTCTTGACAGTACCAGAGACACTGTACCTCAAGTGCCTGATTCTAGAGGTACTGTAGGGTTCTAGTCCTATCTTGGGTTGCGAATCGGTTACACAGTGCGGTATGGTGTCCAGAGGTATTCAGGCTGCTGGATACCAGCCTTGTAAGAGCCCCTCACCAGGGGATTTCTTCCATATCTTCAGGAGGATTCAACCGAATGCTGACCCTACGCGTGCCCTCGTTCCGGCGCGCCGCGCTTCTAGTTTTGCCGCTGCTCGTAGCGGTGGTGATTCTGATGAGCTTGCCCACGGCGGCATTGGCTCAACCGGCACAGGCTGGCGGCGAAGCACAGCTCCATATGCCGGATTTGACGCAGGCGACGTTTCTCGGCGGCACCAACGGCCGAACTCTCCTGATGTGGGGTCTTGGAGTCTGCGCTCTTGGATTGTTGTTTGGCCTGCTGACTTATAGCCAGCTCAAGAACCTGCCCGTGCATCGCTCCATGCTGGAGATCTCGGAGCTGATCTACGAAACATGCAAAACCTATTTGATCACGCAAGGCAAGTTTCTGCTGATCCTGGAAGTATTCATCGGCGCGGTGATGATCCTTTATTTCGGAGTTCTGGAGCACATGGAGACGGTGAAGGTGATCATCATCCTGTTGTTCAGCCTGGTAGGGATCGCGGGCAGTTACGGCGTAGCCTGGTTCGGGATCCGCGTGAACACGTTCGCGAACTCGCGCACTGCATTCGCCAGCTTGACCGGCAAGGCATTCCCCTGCAACTCCATTCCACTCAAGGCGGGCATGAGCATCGGGATGATGCTGATCTCGATTGAGCTCGTAATCATGCTCTTCATTCTGCTGTTTATTCCGGGCGATTATGCGGGGCCGTGCTTCATCGGATTTGCAATCGGCGAGTCGCTGGGCGCGGCGGCGTTGCGCGTGGCGGGCGGCATCTTTACCAAGATCGCCGACATCGGCGCCGATCTGATGAAGATTGTCTTCAAAATCAAGGAGGATGACGCACGCAATCCGGGAGTTATCGCGGATTGCACAGGCGATAATGCAGGCGATTCGGTGGGGCCAAGCGCCGACGGATTCGAGACGTACGGCGTTACCGGCGTAGCTTTGATCACGTTTATTCTACTGGCTGTTTCGAATCCGCTGGTGCAGGTTCAGCTTCTGGTTTGGATCTTCGTGATGCGCGTGATGATGATTGTTTCTTCCGGTGCCTCTTATTTCATTAACCATGCGATCGCCCAGAGCCGTTACGGCAATGTCGCCAAGATGAATTTCGAAGGGCCGCTGACTTCGCTGGTTTGGATGACTTCCATCATTTCCATCGCGCTGACCTATTTGGTGTCGAGCCAAATCATTCCCGATCTTGCCGGCGATACTACTCTGTGGTGGAAGCTCTCATCCGTCATCACTTGCGGCACCCTGGCCGGCGCGATTATTCCGGAGCTGGTGAAGGTTTTCACTTCGATGAATTCCAGACACGTCCGAGAAGTTGTGACGGCGTCGCAGGAAGGCGGAGCATCGTTGAACATCCTGGCCGGTTTCGTAGCCGGCAACTTTAGCGCTTATTGGCTGGGACTGGCCATGATGGCGTTGATGTCCATTGCCTACTGGATCAGCACCTTCGGCTTGGTGGTTGCCATTCCGATGGCGCCGGCTGTATTCGCGTTCGGCCTGGTGGCATTCGGGTTCCTGGGCATGGGTCCGGTAACTATTGCGGTGGATTCTTACGGCCCCGTGACGGACAATGCGCAGTCGGTTTTCGAGCTGTCCACCATTGAGCAGATTCCTGGAATTGCGGCGGAAGTGAAGAGAGATTTCGGCTTCACTCCGGACTTCGAGAAAGGCAAAGACAACCTCGAAGAGAACGACGGCGCTGGCAATACATTCAAAGCTACGGCTAAACCGGTTTTGATCGGAACCGCGGTAGTGGGCGCCACTACCATGATCTTCTCCATCATCGTGGCTCTCACGGAGGGTTTGAAGCCGGAACGGGTGATTAATCTGTCCATCCTGCATCCACCGTTCCTGTTGGGTCTGATCACCGGCGGCGCAGTGATTTACTGGTTCACGGGCGCATCCACGCAGGCTGTCACTACGGGCGCGTACCGTGCGGTGCAGTTTATCAAGGCCAATATCCATCTGGAGAGCAGCACCAAGGCGTCCGTCTCCGACAGTAAGAAAGTGGTGGAGATCTGCACGCAGTATGCGCAAAAGGGGATGTTCAACATCTTCCTTACGGTTTTCTTCGCCACGCTGGCGTTCGCGTTTGTGGAACCGTATTACTTCATCGGCTACCTGATCTCGATCGCGCTTTTCGGGCTTTACCAGGCCATCTTCATGGCGAATGCGGGCGGCGCGTGGGACAACGCGAAGAAAATCGTGGAGACCGAAATGAAGCAGAAGGGCACTCCCCTGCACGACGCAACAGTTGTCGGCGATACGGTTGGCGATCCGTTCAAGGACACTTCATCGGTAGCCCTGAACCCGATCATCAAGTTCACCACGCTATTCGGACTGTTGGCCGTACAACTGGCTGTGTCGCTCACGAATGAGCGGGGCGCTACGCTGACCAATGTTCTGGCGGCGGTATTTCTGGCGGTCTCGATCGTTTTCGTATGGCGGTCGTTCTACGCTATGCGGATCGAAAAACAATAGGAACCACTCCCTCACGGTCGTGGCTCGGTTACCGTGGAGTGGGAGTCGGTGCATTATGCTTCCAAACCGTCGTACATTTCTAGCCGCCACCGCGTTTTCTTTTACTGCCAGAGCTGCGAACCTTCACCCCATCCGCCTGGGTGGACCCATCTTCCTTAAATCGGACGACCCAAAACTGCTGGCCAAAGAACATCGCCGCTTGGGCTACAGCGCTGCATATTGTCCCGCGGTGGAGCTCTCAGATACGGCACGCATCCGCGCCATCCAAGATGCTTTTGCTGCAGAAAACGTGGTGATCTCAGAAGTTGGCGCGTGGAAGAATATGCTGGACCCGGATGCTCAGAAGCGCGCCGATAACCTGCGCTACGTAAACGATCGGTTAGCGCTAGCGGAGGCAGTGGGCGCCCGCTGCTGCGTCGATATCGCGGGCTCCTTCAACCCGAAAGTCTGGTACGGACCGGACCCGAAGAACCTGTCGCAGGAATTTTTCGATGCTACGGTCGAGAATTGCCGCAACGTGATCGATGCCGTGAAGCCAACTCGCACCAGGTTCACCATCGAGATGATGGGCTGGAGCCTGCCGGATGGCCCCGATTCGTATTTGAAACTGATCCGCGCCATGGATCGGAAAGCGTTCGGAGTCCATCTGGATGTTTGTAATGTCATCAATAGCCCGGAACGTTTCTACCGGAACACCGATGTGATCAAGGAATGCTTCGCGAAACTCGGTCCATGGATAATTTCCTGCCACGCGAAGGATCTGCAATGGGTCACTGAATACAACGTACACTTTCTCGAAGTAGTTCCCGGCCGTGGCCAAATCGACTATAAAACCTATCTTTCTCAACTCGCCCAATGTCCTCAAGACGCGTCTCTTATGCTGGAGCATCTGAGCACAACGGAAGAGTACGAAGAAGGCAAGCAATACATTTTCGGGAGGGGTCGCGAGGCTGGCGTACGTTTCATTTTGTAACTTCCAGTTAACCGTTTTGGTACTCACATTAATTCCCGAAAATGAACTATCCGCCCAACGCGGAGCGTCGAATCTTCGAGGAGGGATGTATGAAACACCTAGCATTGAAAAGCTTGGTTGGTTCCAGCCTGCTGTTATTTGGCGTCACAACATTCGCGCAGGATCGGGACCGGGACGACAATCGTTATCATCAGAGCGACCGCGATGAGGGTTTTTGGCGCGGGCGCTTGTTTGAACGCGTGCGGGCAGATCTCGATCACATTCAATCGGGAACGCCCATCTTCAGCCGTGACGAATATCGATTGGTCAAGGTCAAAGAAGAACTGGGCGAGTTGCAACGGCGGTACGAAGATCGTGGATACGATTCGGCCAAGATGGACGATGTCGTGGCAGCCTTGCAGCACGTGGTGAGCGACAATCACCTTTCACCCCGTGACCGCGACATGCTCAACGACGACTTAAGCCATCTCCGGGAGTTTCAGGAACATCACGACGGCTACCGCTAAGCGCCTTCGCGCGCCTTTAGTAAAACTGCAATGAACTCGGGATCTGAGGCGGCCAGGACGTTCTTCGGAACATAACAATAACCCTGGTCGCCCCAGTCCGTGCCCCACGAGTTTTTTAGAATAAAGAAATTTCCCGTGTAGCCCACAATCAGCATGGCGTGGCGTCCATGCCTGCCCCAGGGCGCTTCGGCTGCGTTGAACACGCCGTCGCGGCCAACGTCCGAAAATACCTCGCCGGTATTCATGGAAACGTGTACCACGCTGCCCGCGCTCAAAACTTTCTTCACGTCATCAATTGCGATGGGGAGCGGCGTGCCTTCCAACTTGAACCGTTCCGCGTCGGACTTCAATTCTTCTTCGCGCGATGATGGCTGCTCATCGTCGTCCGGCCAGAGTTCCTGGCGGCAGGTTCCCTGGTCGACCATTACTTTGCCCGGATCCGGCCCGCTCACCGTGCCGTCGCCACCGGAGTGGGCGTACTCGAAGTCCTTCGCGTCGCCCTGCATGCGTTGGAACTCCAGCATGGTGTAGTTGGGGGACAGACGCTGCGATTCATTACTCACAACGTTGCGCGCCATTTCAGTCGCGTGCGTCCAGGCGAACGCGGAGCATCGGCCAGTCTGGCCCTGATCGCCGATTGGAGAACAGTATTTTCTCAAGTCCACAGCGTCTTTTTCGAGGGTATTGGCAAACGCGGGTGGCAGCGGCTGCACCGGTGCCTTCTCACCCTTCTCTGGTACGCCTACATCCAGACCACTCAGATCGATGCCTGAGTAGCGCGCCATGAGCATGCTGAGCACCGCTTGCGAAACCAGACCGAAGGCAAACAGCTGTCCATCGCGTTCAAAAAGGTGCACCGTATCCGAAGTACCGGGCGCGATCTCATCGAATGCTTGGTTGAAGTGCTGGTCCTGGTAGGGTAGAAAACCCTCGTCTGTTTTCTGCTGGATCAGCGTGTCGCCGAAGAATTCGTGATCGCCAAACAGGTTTTGCGCGGATTCCTGATAGTCGTCCGGAGTCCAGTCGCCCGTGTCGTTCTCGAAGTCGCTTTCGTCGGCATTGGGGAAATCGGCTGCGCTTTGGAAGACGTCATCGTCTACGGGGGCAAGATCGTCCTCGGATGCGAACTTGTCGTCCAGGTCTTCATCGTCATCGCCGTTTTGATCGTCGCCGCCGTTCTGATCGTCATCCCCGTCTTGATCGCCATCGCCGTTCTGGTCGTCGTCACCATTCTGGTCTTCGTCACCATTCTGGTTTTCGTCATCCGGATTATCGTCGCCCTGATCGTCGTCGTCAGCCTGATCGTCATCACCTTGATCGTCCTGGTCGTCGCCGAAGCCATTACCTCCGTCGTCGCCTCCGTCGCCGCCATCCCCGAAATCTCCGCCACCGCCGAAATCACCGCCGTCCATCCAATAGGTCATGCTGTCGTCAGCCATGATTCTAGAATAGATTCTGAGACCTCCATGTCGCTCAAGGAATATGCAAGCAAGCGGTCGTTCGACAAGACGCCGGAGCCGAAACCGGAAGCGCGTCCATCCCCCGCCGGCAAGAATTTCTTCTGCGTGCAACGGCACGACGCCACGCGCCTGCATTACGATTTTCGCCTGGAAGTTGACGGGACTTTAAAATCGTGGGCCGTTCCAAAAGGTCCCAGCCTGGAGCCTCTCTCGAAGAATCTGGCAGTTCACGTGGAAGATCACCCGCTCGACTACGGCACCTTCGAAGGCAATATTCCAAAGGGCGAGTACGGCGGAGGCAGCGTGATGTTGTGGGATCGCGGTGTCTACGAGCTGCTGGGAGATGCATTGGCGGATGCCCAGATCGAGCGCGGCGACCTGAAGTTCCGGCTGCACGGTGAAAAACTACGCGGCGAGTTCGCCTTGGTAAAAATGAAAAACCGTGGCAAGGGCAACGAGTGGCTGATCATCAAAAAGAAAGACGCCCAGGCGAAACCAGGCTGGAACATCGAAGACCATTCCCACAGTGTCCTGACCGGTCGCACCCAACAAGAAATCGCCGAGAATCTTCCGGCCGTGGCCGAACCACCAACCATCAGCCACCAGCAACCAGCCACAATCCCAGGAGCGATCAAGTCTCCGCTCCCCACAACCGTCGCCCCGATGCTAGCCACCCTCACCGCCCATCCCCCGTCCGGCGACCAATGGCTCTACGAAGTGAAATGGGACGGCGTACGTGCCATCATATTCGTCGAGGATAATCAGCTTCGCATCCTGTCGCGCACCGGCAAGCGCTGCGATCAGCAATATCCCGAGCTGACCGTACTGCCGCACTTTCTGAAGGGGTCCAGCGCGATTTTGGATGGCGAGATAGCTGTGCTGGATGAAAACGGCCGCTCCAGCTTCAGCCTGATCCAGCCTCGCATCTCGGTGGCCGATCCCAACAGCGTTGCGCATCTGGCGCGTTCCACTCCGGTAACGCTGTTCCTCTTTGACCTGCTATACCTGGACGGCTACGATCTTCGCGGCGTAGCGCTCGAGGAGCGCAAGCGCCTGCTGGAAGGAATTCTGACGCCCACGGATCATATCCGTTTCTCGGATCATTTCGTCGCCAACGGCGCAGCGATGCTCGAAGCCGCGCGAGCGCATGGCCTGGAGGGCATCCTGGCCAAACGGCGCTCGAGCAAATACGAAGGCCGGCGCAATCAGGACTGGCTGAAGATCAAAGTAGAATCGCGCCAGGAATTCGTCATCGGAGGATTCACTCACGGCGAGCGCGATTACTTCAGCTCGCTGGTACTGGGGCTCTATGACCACGGCAAGTTGGTTCACGCCGGCCAGGTGGGCACCGGTTTCAACGACAAATCGTTGAAGGATATTTATTCGCGCATCGAACCTCTCATAGTCAAGAAAAGCCCGTTTTCCGGCACTGTGAAAGCATTGCGCGATGTCACCTGGGTGAAGCCGGAGCTGGTGGCGGAGATCAAGTTTCTGGAATTCACTCCAGATGGCCTGCTTCGTGCTCCCGTTTTCATCGCGCTCCGGCCGGACAAAGATCCAAAAGAATGTGTTCGAGAGATAGCCGAATCGGAAGAGACGGCCGCTGCCCTGCCTGAAGCCGCTGCTGCCGCGCCCTTAATTAAGCGACAGCCCCTGATCCCGCTGAAGCCCCCGGCCGAGATGACCGTCACCGTGGACGGACATCGCCTCAAATTCACAAATCTTAACAAAGTCTTGTTTCCGGGCGATGGCATAACCAAAGGCGATCTGATCAATTATTACGACGCCGTTGCGGACTTGATGCTTCCCCACCTGCGTGACCGCCCTCTCTCGCTCAAGCGCTATCCCAACGGCATCGACCAGGATTTCTTCTTCCAGAAAGATGCGGAGGACAAAGTTCCGGACTGGGTGCGGCTGGAACCCATTTTTTCCGAACACAACCAGGACAACATCCACTACATCATTGCGAACGATCGCGCCACGCTGGTGTATCTCGCGAACCTGGCATCTATCGACCAGAATCCCTGGATGAGCCGGCTGGGATCGCTGGACAATCCCGACTTCGCGCTCATCGACCTGGACCCCACCGAAGGTTGCCCCTACGATCAGATCGTCGAAGCAGCGCAGATCGTCAAAAAGAAACTGGACGCCATGGGCATGGAGGGCTACGCCAAGACCACTGGCGGCGACGGCATGCACATCTACATACCGCTCGAGCCGGTTTACACCTACGAGCAGGTGCGTTCCTTCGCCGAGATCCTGTCGATCCTGGTAATCCGCGAAAAGCCGGAACTGTTCACCACTCCGCGCAGTGTATCGCAAAGGAAAAAGGGCAAGGTCTATTTCGACTATCTGCAAATCTCCAGCGCCAAGACTATTGCCGCTCCGTATGTCCCGCGCGCCTATCCGGGCGCTCCGGTTTCCACGCCGTTGGCCTGGCCCGAAGTTCGGCCGGGCCTCGATCCGGAACAATTCAACATCCGCGAGGTCCTGGACCGATTTGAAAGAGTGGGCGATCTGTTTCAACCGGTCTTAACCAACAAACAGAAAATCGAAGCAGCATTGGAACGGACCAGCGAGCTGCTGTAAACGCTGTGGGGCAGCTTGATATCCTCCGCGCGGGTTGTTAACCCGCGCTGTGCGCCGATTGGCAATCGGCGCGCAGGTTATCAACTGCCCCACAACGCAACTGCCGCACGGTACAATGAAACGTTTTGGGTAAAAGCATGGGAAACATCGTGGTGTTGGGCGCGCAGTGGGGCGATGAGGGTAAAGGCAAGGTAGTTGACCTTTTCTCCGAGAAGTTCTCCATCGTGGCGCGCTATCAGGGCGGCCACAACGCCGGCCACACGGTGTTCATCGGCGAGCAAAAATTCGTTCTCAAATTGATTCCGAGCGGTGTGTTGCGCCCCGGCGTCCAGGCGGTGATTGGCAATGGCGTGGTCATCGATCCGGCTGCGCTCCTGGACGAAATGGAAATCCTCCGCAAGGCCGGCATCGACGTCTCGAAACAGCTGGCCATAAGCAATCGCGCTCACGTGATTTTCCCGTTTCATCGGATCGTGGAGAAAATGTCTGAGGCGCGGGAGGATCGCGTGCCGATCGGAACCACTTCGCGCGGTATCGGCCCCTGCTACGAGGACAAAACCGGACGGCGCGGCATCCGCATCGCGGATTTGTATGAGAAGGAAAGTTTTTGCGCCATGTATACTTCGCTAGCTGAGGACAAACAGCTGCTGGCACAGACCTTTCACATTCAGGAGACCATAGATTACGAGCAGATTCGCGATCAGTATTTAAAGTTCGCCGATCGCATTCGTCCCATGGTCTGCGACACCGCTCAGCTTTTGCACGATGCGATGCAGGCGGGAAAACGCGTTCTGTTTGAAGGCGCGCAGGGTTCGATGCTGGACGTGGACCACGGCACTTATCCGTTTGTCACGTCCTCCAGCGCAACTGCAGGCGGGGCATGCACCGGCGCCGGTGTACCGCCCACCAGCATTCACGGCGTAGTGGGAGTCTCCAAGGCATACATCACGCGCGTGGGCAGCGGGCCTTTTCCTACCGAACTATTGGGCGAGGAAGGCGAAAGGATTCGCAAAGCGGGTAAAGAATTCGGCGCAGTGACAGGAAGACCGCGCCGCTGCGGGTGGTTCGATGTTCCGCTGTTGCGATACACAGCGATGATTAACGGATTCACCAGCCTGGTGGTCACCAAACTCGACGTGCTGGATCAGTTCGACGAAATCCAGGTTTGCACTGCCTACCGGAACACAAAAGAGATGCCGGCCACTTTTCGCGAGATGGAAGCCGTGGAGCCGGTCTATGAGAAGCTTCCCGGCTGGAAGTCCGAGACCCGTGGATTGACGCGCATGGAAGCTCTTCCGCCACGCGCGAAAGACTACCTGAAGTTCCTGAGTGAACGCACCGGCGTCGAGATCGGCTGCATCTCCACCGGACCCGAACGGGATGAAACTATCCTGATCGAAGGGTCGAAGCTAGCACACTTGCTTTAGCCCATCATTCTCTTGTAACCGTCAGCGAGCGCCAGGTTGTGTTCCCCGCGGCATCGGACGCAGTAATAACAATCGTCGTGGACCCTATATACAACGGAATGGCGGGTGTGCTCCAGTTGCTTGTGCCGGTGGCAGTTCCCGAGTTGCCGTTAGACGTTGCCCAGGTGACGGATGCAACTTCCACGTTGTCCGTGGCTGTGCCGTTTACCACCAGGGAATCTTCGGACGTCGAGTAATTGCTGGTCGCAGGCGTCAGAATCGTTAACGATGGAGGCGTTGTATCAGGACCGGACGGAGGATTCGGCGCAGGCGTAGGGCTCGGTGCCGGACTCGCCGGTTGGTAGCTGACCGTCACGCCGGAGGTCAGCTGGTCCATCAGCGAGTCCTTGGCTGTGATCGTAATGATATTACTGCCGGTTCTCATCGGAATGCTTGGGATGACCCAATTCGAGGCCCCCTGCGCAACTCCAGATGCTCCATTGCTCGAGGTCCAGCTCACTTCGACCGTGCCTGAACCGCCAGAAGCGGTGCCGCTAATTGAAAGCGATGACACAGTGGTGAAGCTGGGAGGGGTGATAACAGCCAGCAGCAGTGGACTGGCCGTAGCGGAAGCAGGTCCAGGCGCAGGGGGGTTCGGACTCGCTGGCGTGCTCGACGACGCGTACGACTCCTGTGGGGCCACAGTGCCCTTCGGCTTCAGATGATCCACGGTGGCTACATCGAGCCCTGGGGCATCCCAGACCTTGACTGCCGGAAGCGCCTGCTCCGCTGGTCCCTGGCTCGTCAGCGTGCCCGCACATGCAGGTACCGGAATTCCGTCAGTCAGTTCTTTGGAAGCCGGAAGGATGTAATAAACCTCGTCCCAACCCGCCAAAGCTTGCAGTTGCTTCCGATTGCCGCGTACCAGCAGGCGATCTGCGAGTAAGCCCGGGTTGTCCAGGGCGCTCAGCCCTGAATTGTCGGCGATCTCTCGGCCATCTTTCGCATCCACATCCGGAGATAGCGCCACTATCGCCGTGACCGCAATGCAAGGCACCTGCCTTCCGTCTAAATCCGCAATATACCCCGGTACGGTGATGCCCCCAGCCGCCAGCTTCTCCAATAGAGCTTGGGTCGCATTCTTCGCAAACTGAAGCAACATATGCGATCGGCCTGCTGTTAGCGTTCTTTGCGGCGCAGCTCGCTGTCCATTCGCGATTCCGCTGATCAGCATCCACGCGAACAGTAAGAACAACTTCATTGCACTCCTCATCGGAAGCGGGATGAGAATTTTCCATTGGTAAGACACTCTAGTCCACAGAGGCCTATTCTTGGTTAATCGCACTCGATTCTTACTTCTGTTTTGGTTGATGTATATGCAGGCGCTCGCGGCCGCGGGCCAGCCCGTTACTACGCCATACACGATTCAATCCGTTGCCGGCAGCAATTCAATAGGCGATGGTGGTCCGGCGCTCCAAGCCCTCTTCAGTCAGACCGAAGGCATTGCCGTGGATGGCCAAGGAAATATTTATGTTTCGGACGCGGACGCGAACCGGATCCGCAAGATCGCGTCCAACGGCACCATCAGCACCGTGGCTGGCACAGGAGTTGCGGGTTTCGCGGGTGACGGTGGCCCGGCGAACGCCGCAATGCTAAATCAACCTTACGGATTGGCTTTGGACGGAGCTGGAAACCTCTTCATCGCCGACCTCGGTAACGCGCGCATCCGGGAGATGACCACGAATGGGAGCATTCAAACCGTGGCCGGTGGCGGAACAGTTGCCCAAGGCGGCACGGCGCTGGGTGGTCCAGCGCTCGACGCCACGTTCACCGCGCCGCGCAATGTCGCACTGGATCCCGATGGTACGCTATACATTTCGGACTTCGGCGCAAATATCGTTTATCGTGTTTCTCCGGCGGGCAATCTCACCGTCCTCGCTGGAACGGGAACCGCCGGATACAGCGGCGATGCAAGCTCATCCATACTCGCGCAACTGAATTCGCCTGCTGGAATAGCATCCGATTCTAACGGCGCCGTCTATATTGCCGATAGCGGCAATAATTGCATTCGTAAAGTCTTCGAAAACGTGATCAGTACGGTTTTCAACGCGGCCGGGCCCACCGGTGTCGCAATAAATGGCGGTTCTTTGTACATTGCCTCCAGCAACTACTTGGGAACGCTGTATATGCCGTTTACGGGTGTGGCGTCGGCGCTCGACGTGGCCGCCGATACTGCGGGGAATGTCTTCGCCACCACGGGTCAATTTGCGATCGAGGTGACAAATGTAGGAACCCTGAACACTATCGCGGGTAGCGGCTTAAACGTCTATTTCGGTGGAGACGGCGGTCCAGTCCTGTCAGCGCGATTGCACAACCCCTCAGGCATCGCGCTGGATAGTCAAGGTAACAAATATATCGCCGATACCGCGAATCATCGCATCCGGCGAATCACACCCGGCGGCATGATCAGCACGATCGCCGGCACGGGCATTGCGGGCGCCGACGGAGATAAGGGACCGGCCACGCTCGCTACTCTGAATTTCCCCGAAAGCGTCGCGATAGATTCTACGAACAATCTTTACATAGCGGATACGGGCAACAATAAGATCCGCAAAATAACACCGAACGGAAACATCTCGACAGCGTTGGATGGCTTGAGCAATCCGGAGTATGTTGCCGTGGACAAAACCGGGGCAATTTACATCGCCGATACTGGGAACGATCGCGTGGTGAAGATGACACCCACTGGAACTCCGAGCGTTCTGGCCCAAGTTTTGAAACCTGCCGCCGTCATGGTGGATGGGCTCGGGAACATCTGGCTGAGTGAACTCACCCGAGTTTCGGAAATCTCCGCCGCGGGCGTGTTCTCCATCTCCGTCGAACCTCTGCAGACGCCCCGTGGCTTGGCGCTAACCACGAATGGGCAGTTGCTAATTGCCGAGACCGGCACGAATCTCATTCGCGGCTGGACGTCGGCGGGCGGCCTCATGACCGTGGCCGGGACCGGTGTGCCGGGTTTCGCGGGAGACGGCGGTCCCGCACCGGCCGCCGAGTTGAATGCGGCGTCGGATATTGCCATGGATCCAAGCGGAGTCATTTGGGTGGCCGACACCGGGAACAATTGCATCCGCACTTTGAGCTTTTCCACACCTATCGTCATTCCGCCAGACCAGGTAAACAGCGTCACCATGGTGAATGCGGCGTCGCTTGCACCGGGCGGTGTCGCCCCTGGCGAGATCGTTACTATTTTCGGCTCCGGGTTCGCGCTCACCGGTACCCAGCTTCTGTTTGACGGAAAACCAGCCACCCCCTTTTACATTGGGGCCGCTCAAATTAACGCCCTGGCTCCGATAAGTCTCACACCGGGCGCCACCACCGAGATCAGTATTAGCGTGGCCGGCGTCGTCGTGGGTGCGCTTTCGGCGAACGTAGTGAGCGCGATGCCCGGAATCTTCACCGTCACCGGGGGAATTGGACAGGCAGCCGCGATTAACCAGGACGGAACCGTGAACTCCGCTTCGAATCCCGCCGCCCGCGAATCGGTGATCGTGCTCTATGCCACCGGACAGGGCCAGGATCTTGGCGCAGTAAATCTGACCATCGGCGGTTATGCGGCCGGCCTGCTGTATGCCGGTCCAGCGCCGGGATTCCCGGGACTAATGCAGATCAACGCCCAAGTGCCGGGCGGATTTTTACCGCCAGGTATTCTGCCGGTAGTTTTGTCGATTGGAAGCGCCGCAAGCCAGGCAGGCGTTACCATCGCAGTGAAATAGTGAAAGAAAGCACCGATTCCCTCATGGCAGCGGTTCGGAAACCGCGTGCAACGCCTCCCGCACTCCAAACGTCCTCCCTATGTGACGCGCGGCTCAATCCCGCTCGCGGCCCTGGCAATTTCTGGTCTCGCGGCCGCGCAATGCCCGTATCCATGCTGGTCCGAGCTCGCCTCCGATAAATTCACGTACGAGTCTTTCAAGGCCACGCTGGAGCCGCCCGTTTCACCACCCTACGAGTTCTCCCTTCCCTATCCCTCGCAATCCACCGGTGCATTGTCCGCGGCTTGTAACGCGCAGGAGAATCCCAATGTGGACCTTTATCGTTACGATTCCGAAAACCAAACCTGGGGAGGACCTCTGACTGGTCCGATTTATCGCTATCCCACTTATCTCGAAGTGAGCCAACTGTCCAGGGGATGGAAAGGCATCGCGGTTGAAGTCGCATACGCGGGAAAGGTTGATTCCTCAAATGGACACACGCTGGTGGAATCCATCTTCTTCCACAACGAACGCTGTTATCGGGCGAGCACGGAATTTGGATTCTCACATTACCTAAAGGGCCTCCCAGGCGAAGACAAGATCTATTTCTATTACGAAATAAATGCGAACTGCCAGCCCAAGGGCAAATGCCGAGTACACGGTACTCAAGATACGCTAACCGACACGCGCGTCAATGTTCCGATCGCAATTCCTTCAGGTCCGAACAGCCATGGCGGGTCGGACTGGCTATATGAGGCGTATTTGGTCGACGGCGGGGCGAAGTGGCATCTCCGGGTGGTGGATCCGTATAAGCACGAAACCAAGGGCGCGCCGATTGAGGTGAACGTACAGGATTTCTTCCGTAGCATCGCGATCGACTACGCGACGCATGGCGCGGAGGGTTACGTGACCGCAACTGCGACCCGCGATGGCCCGCTCATCAATTCCAGCGATCCGCCGGCTATGAAAATACTCAAGATATACGCGGCTAAGTAGCGCCCTTGACAAGTATGCATTAATAGTGCATACTGATGCATATGAGAACGACATTGAATTTGGAAGGGGAGTTGATAGAGAAGGCGAGAGAGGCCACTGGAATCTCGGAGAAGACGGCGCTCATACGAGCGGGCCTTGAAGCTCTGATAGCCCGGGAAACCTCCCGGCGTCTGGCGGCGTTGGGCGGTACGCAGCCGCATTTCGAAGCCGGACGGCGGAGACGCCCGGGAAAGGCGAAAGCGGCGTCCGCGAACTAAGAGTAGAACCGGATGCTTCTAGTGGATACCTCCGTGTGGGTCAACCACCTCCGACGAGGCGATGAGCGATTGCAGCAAGCCTTATTGGACGATCAAGTTCTGATGCATCCCCTCGTGCTTGGAGAGATAGCCTGTGGCAGCCTTCACCGAAGGTCCAGTATCCTCAGCGACCTTGGGCAGTTGCCGCAAGCCGTCTCCGCTGAAAACGGCGAGGTCCTGGAGTTCCTGGAGCAGCATCGGCTCTATGGGAAAGGTATTGGCTGGATCGACGCGCACCTACTCGCTTCGGCCGCGCTCACCCGATGCCGCTTGTGGACGCTGGATTCGCGACTTGGCGACGCCGTAGCCTCACTCAAACTCGGGCCGAACAATTAGCGAGAAGATTCCCACCGATTCCCCTCTACATATGTATGAGAATCGCTCCAGATACCAGTTGCCCGAGTTGTGGTTCGCGCGACACCCGGCGCGCACACCGAAACGGAGTTGTGGCCGCTTTGCTGAATCGTTTTTTGGTCGATCCGTACCGCTGCCGGAGTTGCCGACGCCGCTTCTTTCGCCGGACGCCGCCCCCCGCGCCACAGCATCCCTCACTGGCCCGCTGAGCGCCTAGATCAGGTGAAGCTGCGAATGGCCGCGGCCTCGTCGTCGAACACCTCGAAGACTGTGTACAGCTTCGTGATCTGCAACAGATCTTTTACCCGCTTGCTCAATCCCAGCAGCTTCAATTGGCCGCCATGGTTGGTTACGGTAGTGTAGCTCGAAACCATCTCTCCGATCCCGGAGCTGTCAATGTAGGAAACTTCGCTCAGGTTAATCAGAATCTTCTTGTCGCCCTTAGTGGCCAGATCTCGAATCGCATCGCGAAAGGTGCTGGCGCCCTCTCCCAGAGTGATTCGTCCGGCGGCATCGATTACCGTTACGCTGCCTACTTGGCGGGTCGTTAATTTAACGCTCACAAAATTGGAACCTCCTGCGTTTGTCTTTTGGATCTTGATTAACTGGCTTTGGCCAGGTACTTCACCATCCGTACTTCGGTGCCACCGGGCTGCGCCCGACGAACTTGAAACTCGTCCACGAAGGCCTGGATCAGGAGTAGTCCCCGTCCCGATTGACGGAGCAAGTTCTCCTCCGCCAACGGATTCGGCAACGTATTCAAGTCAAACCCTTCCCCCTCATCCGCGATCACCACCGTCAGCCGGTCCGGATCTTTGGTGACCGATAAATGCACTTTCTTGCGGGAATTGTAGCGATTCCCATGCACCACCGCATTCACCATGCCCTCCCGAACCGCCATTCCGATCTGGTGCAACTGTTCCTCCTCGAACCCGATGTCGACGGCATCCCGCAGAACAGCCGCTTCCGCGACCTCCACGCTGTCCAAATTGGAATCGAGCAGCATTTGTCGTTCTGCCATAGCTTCGCGTGCGGACCTGCAGCGTTGCCAAGTCGAATGTTTACAGTAGAATACTCGGATAGGGAAAGTCAAGACGCGACATTAGCGTCGCTCACATATGCCGGACGCCACTCCAGCACAACTGAATTCCAAGTGAGATCAGCCACAGCGACAGCGCCACTCGCAACACTCGCTGCGGCGCCACAGCCGCAAGATACGTGCCGGCGAACGCTCCAACCACGCCGCCGATGATTAGCTTCGTCAGGATGGCCGCCTCGTAGTTGCCCGCAGTCAACTGGAATCCGCTGCCAACCAACGATACGCAAAGACCGAAGAACAGGTCCGTGCCTACTACCTGGGCCGCAGTCAATGGCGTGATTGCAAGCAGCACTAACGAGCCCAATGCACCCGCACCCGCCGATGAAAAGCCCACTTCCGCGCCGATCGGCAACGTGAGGAAGGGCAGCCACCGCGAGTGATCCTTGACTGGTTTTTGATCCGGCCGCAACCACACGCGATAAAGATTGAGTGTGGCGATCAATACAATGGTGCAACCGAGCGCCGTATTCAAAATCCCCAGGCGGCCCGGAACATTCAACCTGGACAGGATCAATGAGCCCACAACCACTCCGGGCAGTCCGCCTGCCAGCATGTACCCCAGCACGCGAAAGTTTACTTGCTTGCGAGCCAGTTGCATGGGAACCACCAACATTTTTACCGCTACTCCGAACGTCAACGCGGTCCCCACCGCATACGCGGGCGGAACATGGAAGAACAGGATGAGAACGGGCGCGGTGATGATCCCGGCTCCTACGCCGGTGATGCCGATCGCGACCGCAATCAAAAATCCAAGTACGATTTCCATGCCGTCATTCGCTGCCGATGTGAATACCGCACTCCAGTTTCTTCCCCGCCCAGCGGCCAGACCGCGGATTGTCCGGATCGGCCGGTGGCGTGGTGCACGGCTCGCAGCCGATACTGGTATAACCCTGTTCATAAAGCGGCAGCACCGGAATGCCGCGCCGCTTCAAGTAACTCCACACATCCGCGTTCGTCCAATCCGCCAGCGGGCTGACTTTCACCAGTTGCTTACCGCTCGGCAATCGGAAATCATCCACCGCCTTCAAATTCGCGCGTGTCGGCGATTGCTCGCGGCGCAAAGCGGTAAACCAGACGCCGTAACCGTCCAATCCACGAAACAGGGGCTCCACCTTACGCATGCCGCAGCAGCGATCCGGCGCGCTCTGATACAGAATGCCGAATTGCGACTCCTGCGCTTCCACGCTCTGTCTGGACGCAAGGTTCACCAGATTCAAGTGCAGCCGCTCGGTCATCTGGTCACGATAAGCGTAGGTTTCCGGAAAATGATACCCGGTTTCAAGAAACAGCACGGGAATATCCGGCCTCTGCGCGATCACCAGATCCACCAGCGCCATGCACTCGGTCTGAAAGCTGCAGGTAACGCAGGCCAGACCGGCGTTCTCGGCAAACACGCCAGCAATCAGCCCACCCGCCGCGTCAATCTTCTGGTCCAGTGTCATACTGTCTCCCGTAGAACAAGCCTCCGGCTTGTCCTGTTGGCAAGCCGGAGGCTTGCCCTACGTAGGCGCTAAATCCCCTCGCCTCCCGTCAACCTCTCTTCAGGCAGCAAGACCCCCGCATCCTCGAGCGTCGCGATGATCTGATCCGCCGCCTTCGCATCATCCTCCGGCAGTGGCCGGTCAGGCTCTTTCGCCGACACCAGAAGCACCAGCAAACCGGAGTCTCTTACATCCCACGCGGCATCGTCGGCAATCGTCACCACGCAACCGCGATCGAACAGCCTTCGCTCCAGCAGACACGCTAGTTGCAATCTCGGCCCTAATGACACCGTTGCCGCCGAGTGACCGTAACGGGCCATCCGTTCCGCCGGCGTGACCCGATCGTGCCTCTTCGCGATGACTTTCGTTCGAGCGCGCGCGGCCGCCACTGCCCCCAGAATCATGCCGGCCGCGACCGTCGCGTTGCTATCCGCGTCGATCAGTATGAAGCTGCCAGTGGTCCGGTTCTGTTCGTAAGCGTCGAAGTAGATGGGCCTGGCGGTTTCGATTCGCAACACGCCGATCGCGTTC
>Ga0207031_10062_pt1 | contig 28350 bp, 19 predicted proteins | sample Alteio_BWMinCont_37_FD_153278 | JGI IMG/M metagenome (GOLD analysis project Ga0207031, IMG submission 153278) | Enriched cells from forest soil in Barre Woods Harvard Forest LTER site, Petersham, Massachusetts, United States -... | ecosystem: Environmental > Terrestrial > Soil > Temperate forest >... | reverse complement strand
AGATGCCGCCCCCGACACCCTGATCGCTCAAACTGAACGTCCCCGACTGCACATCCACCGTGCCGCTGTTGTTGAAGGGCACCCCAATCGTCGCAGTGCCCGACGAGGAGATATCCAGCGTTCCAGAGTTGTTGAATGCCACTGCCGAGCTCGCCGAGAAGGAACCCACGGAGCCCTGGAGGATGAAGGTGCCGGAAGCCTCGTTGTCCCAGACAGCGCCACCCGAGAAGTCGATGGAGGTACCCGTGGGAATGGTGGCCGTTCCGTAGTTATCCACCTGCTGGTCTGTGAGCATTCCGAAGGCCCCGCCGCTAATGCTGGAGGTTCCGTTGAGGACGGTAGTGCCAGCGCCTTTCAGGCCTCCGCTGGTCCAGGTTAAGTTCTTGTCCACGGTAAGGGTTGACGACGGGTTCACCAGCTTACCGCTGCTGAATGTCAGGTCCTGGACTTCGAGGGACGCATTGATGTCCACTTCGCCACCGGCAACATCCAGGTTCGTGATGGTCGTTGGGGCAGTCACGGTCATGGTGTTAAAAGTTGTGACGCTGACCGTCCCGGGACCAGAGATAGTCGCTCCCTGCAGTGTATAGTTGCCGGTCTCGAACACTGCCGCGGCTGCATCAATTGTGAAGGTGCCGCCGCCGGTCCCGCCACCGTACAGCTGAAACGTTCCAGTCTGCACATCCACGGTGCCGATATCGTTCGCTATACCGCTATTGTTGAAGGATATCCCAATCTTTGCTGTCTCCGACCCGGCGACCACATCCACGGTGCCGTTATTATTGAAGGTTGCGGAGGAATCCGAACCGAACGAGCCACTGCCCTCAAGGATGAGCGTACCCGTGGACTCGTTGTTCCAAACAGCGCTGCCGGAGAGGCCAACGGTGTCGCTGTCGGCGATTGTAAACGTTCCGAAGTTGTTGACCTGTTGGCCATTGAGCGTGACGGAGGAAGCGCCGACGCTGGAGGTACCATTGAGTGTCGTGATTCCAGGGCCTTTGATGGTGCCACCGCTCCACGTGAGGGTGCTATTCACGGTCAGACTCGAGGAATCGGTCAGTGTGCCGCTGCTGATCGTCAGGTTCTGAGCGGTCAGGGCGGCATTGTTAGAAATTCCACCACCCGAGAACGTAAGATTTTGAACGCTGAGTGCCCCATTGAGAGTCAGGGTGCCGCCGTTCACAGTCAGGTTCGAGACGGAGCAAGTCGAGGAGACGGTTAGCGAGTTAAAGAGCGAGACACTGATGGTGCCGAGACCAGAGACGGTGGCACTTTGCAATGTGTAGTTGCTCGAGGAGAGCACCGATCCTGCCGCATCCAGTGTGAAGGTGCCACCGCCGAGTCCGGTGTTCAGATGGAGTGTTCCTGACTGCACATCCACTGTACCGGTGTTGTTGAAGGGTAGCCCAATGCTTGCGATCTCCGATCCTGCAACCACCTGCACTATGCCGCTGTTATTGAAATTTGCGGAGGAATCCGAACCGAACGAACCACTACCCTGGAGGATCAGGGTACCGGAGGCCTCGTTATCCCAGACCGCAGTGCCAGAGAAGCCGAGGGTTTTGCCGTCAGCGACTGTGAACATTCCGTAATTGTTTACCTGTTGGCCGTTGACGGAGCCGCCACTAACGCTGGAGGTACCGTTGAGGACAGTCGTGCCTGTACCGGCGAGGGTACCACCGGTCCACGCTAGGGTACCATTGATGGTCAAGGTTGAGGTGTTTGTCAGTGTTCCGCCGCTGAATGTCAGATCTTGGAGTGTGAGGGCAGCACTGACGTTCACATTGCCGCCGCTGATAGTCAAATTCGATATCGTGGATGAGCCACTCTCCGTCAGCGTGTTGAAAGTACTGACCGCGATACTGCCGGGGCCGGAAACTGTCGCGTTTTGGAGCGTGTAGTTACCGGGAGTGAGCACCGCTCCCGCCGCATCAAGTGTGAATGTACCTCCGCCAGTCCCGCCCCCGTTCAGGTGAAGCGTTCCGGTCTGCACATCCACGGTGCCGCTGTTGTTGAAGGGTATCCCAATCGTTGCCGTCTCCGACCCCGCAGCCACATCCACGGTGCCGTTGTTGTTGAAAGTTGCTGAGGAATCCGACCCGAACGAGCCGTTGCCATCAAGGATCAGTGTACCCGTGGCCTCGTTATTCCAGACAGCGCTACCGGAGACATAAACGGTCTCGCCATCGCCAATGGTAAAGGTGCCGTAGTTGTCTACCTGGCCATCGAGAGTGAAAGAAGAGTTGCCGCTAGCGCTGGAAGTGCCGTCGAGGGTCGTGTCTCCGGTGCCGTTGATGGTGCCGCCAGTCCACGTGAATGTACCGTTGACCGTCAGGGCTGACGAGTTCGTCAGTGTGCCGCCGTTGAGAGACAGGTTCGAGATGGAAGAAGCAGAGGCCACGGTCAACGTGTTGGAGACGTTGACAGTCCCGAGACCAGAGACGGTTGCGTCTTGCAGCGAGTAGTTGCCTGGGGAGAACACGGATCCTGCCGCATCGAGTGTGAAGGTCCCGCCGCCGGTTCCGCCTCCAGTTAGACTGAGGGTGCCGGATTGCACATCCACCGTGCCGCTATTGTTGAAGGCCACGGAAATGACCGCGGTCTCGGACCCGGCGGACACATCCACCGTGCCGTAGTTGTTGACGGCCGAGGATGAACTGGCAAAGAAGTTGCCGATCGAGCCGCTCCCTTCGAGGGAGAGCGTGCTCCCGGTCTCGTTGTTCCAGACTGCATTGCCACGGACGTCGAAGGAGTTGGTGTCGGTGATGGTGGCCGAACCGTTATTGTCCACCTGCTGATCGGTAAGCATGGAGAAGAAACCACCGCTCAGGCTGGAGGTGCCGTTGAGGATGGTGGTGCCGGTACCGTCGAGTGTGCCATTCGTCCAGGTGAACGCTCCACCCACTGTCAACGTGCCTGTATTGTCGATGGTAGCGCTGAGCGTCAAGCCCTGGGTCGTGGAGAGGTTGCCGGAGGTCTGCAGCGTGCCGCCCGAAATGGTCAGGCTGTTAACTGTATCGGTCCCTGAGAATATGACAGTGCCGGACTTGATGGTCACGTCGTCCCCAGCACCAGGGACAGCAAAGTCTGCCCAGTTATTGGGGTCCGTCCAACTTGTTCCGTCCCCGCCACCCGTCCACGACACGGCCGATGGGGTGATACGGTCATCGAGTTGTTCCAAGTGGAATCTGCTTCGAAGAGTCCGGCGTTTTGCTTCAGGCCTCGGCAGATGGCCGCTTTTCAACTTTTGGATCCAATTGCGGAATTGGGAGAGGCTCACTTTTGGGCTCCGGCTGATTATTGAGGTATGGCCTCGCCGCGCTATTTACGACCATGACAGTCACTCCAACCATTTCCAGGTCGTTGGTTGAGGGATTTCATCCTTCGGCAGGAAACTCTGGTGACCAGCGAATTCTTCAGTCAGAATCGCGCGAGCGGGCATAACAATATGGCACACACTCTGAAGTGAGAACGAAGAGTTCTTTGGAAAATGAATCACATGGCTGACGGGTCACGGACTTAAGAGTTGCTCCATATGCAGCCGTAGTTACTGGGCACACTGATTGGCTGCTCCGAATTCTGTGCAACGTTGGCAAGATTTTGCTGACCTTCCAGTTTTTCCACATAACTACCGCCGACCGGGAAGACAAAACTCGTTGCCTGAGTTTGGTCCGTGAAGTTGACGACGACAAGGCTGAAGGCAGACCCACTTTGGCGTGAAAACGCCAGCAGCCCCTTGGAGTTGAAGCGGTCGTAGTCGTTGTAGAAATAATGTGAGCCGCCTCGGAACTCCGCCCCGCCCAACCGAATTCTCGTCAGCTTGCGGACCAGCTTCACGATCGACTGGCCAATGCCGTCGTAGAAATAGTTCCAGCGCACCGGCCGAAACAACATAACCCGTCCGTAGCCCGAGTCGGGCACGTAGTAGTCTTCGCAGAATTCCTGGCCCGCGGACAGCATTGGCGTCCCCTTCGCGGTCAACAGTACAATCATGTACGGCTGCACCTTGAACCACTTGCCGTTGCGATCCCCTGTTTGGAGCAAGACGTCTTGTGCGATGTCCGCAGGTGCCTTATCCACGGGGAGGACACCGAAGTTACAAATAAACCGTTTATGGTCGTGGTTCTCGATGTACTGCAAAGCCGTTTTGGGAAGAGTCTCGCCGTTAGCTGTGACCGACTCCGGATAACCATTGAGGCCCAATTGCAGCCCGAGCGTCTCGATGGCGCCGCTGGCCCCACTGGCACACGCGGCGGCAGCACCAAGGGTGCCGTCTTGCCAGGTGCCCGTGCTGTAGCTGCCATTGAGGATATCCGGCGGTGCAGGGAGATATTCCGCGATCTGGATCAGATTGATGACGCCGGCAGCATCGAAGAAACGCTGAAAATGGTCGGTCGTTCCCGCCTTCGACTTGATGAACTGGTACGTTGAGTAGACCAGATTGGCGTAGCCTTGACCCGTCGACCCGTCCCAGTATTCCGGCACATCGTCGAAGCGAAAGCCGTCGACGTGGAAGGTTTCCATCCAATAGCGATTGACGCTGAAGAAAAAATCCTGGGTCAGCTTCTTGGCGAAACAGGTGCTCTGGCCATATTTCTGGTTGGACGGCAAGGCGAACGGACCGATAAACGGATTGGCAAGGTCGCCTGCCAGCGTGTTGTAAAGCTGGGCATAGGGAAAATCATCGGCGGTGTGGCCATAAACCGAATCCACGATGACCGCGATGCCGTTCTGGTGGGCCACATCCACGAGCTGCTGGAAGTCGGTCATTTTGCCGAAACGCGGAGCCAGTGAGAAATAACCGATCGGATCGTAACCCCAGTCGATGGTGCTCTCGACGTTCGATACGGGCATGATCTCGATGCAGTTGACTCCCAGGTCCGCCAGGTAAGGTAAAAGCGCGATAGTTCCGTCGATATTGTTGGCGAATTCACTGATCATTAGCTCGTAGAGGATGACATCTTTCAATGCCGGCGTTTTCCACGATGTCTCCGTTGTGCTGAAGGTATAAGGCTGGCCGCCAATGCGAATGGCGGAGAGCTCGCCGACACCGGATTCGCGGGCAAACGGGTCGATGATGTAGTCGATATCGCCGCGCGTCGGGCTGTGGATTACGTAACGGTAAACGTATAAGCCGGGCTTTCCGAACGAGCTTGCGTTTGTCCCCGGCGTTGATTGGCTGAGGTTGATTTGGCCCGACCAGCAATCGCCATAGGTCGGATCGACAGAATGGGCCTGTGCAATCACGACCGGCGGCACCGCTTGCAGGTATTGGTCGTTCTCGTGAATGATCTTGACGGAAACCGCATACCCCTGGGCAGGATCAACTCCGGGCAGGAGAATGCCGAACGAGATGACACCGGGACTGGTCTCGCGGGCGCCGAGCTGGCCCAAAGGGAGGTAATCCATCGGTTCTCGCTTCTTTTTCGGGCCTCGCTGGGAAGTCCATGTTCAAGAGATGGGGCAATTGTATGGCGCTGGGGGTCAACGATGACGGGCGACTCTTGTTCCCTCAGGCGTGCGACATTATTGGTATGAGCCTTCCTTTGTGTCAGTTTTGCAACACATTCCGTAAACCGAAGAATCCACTGGTCGATAAAAATGGTCACCCGCCTTTTCTCACGCAATATCAAATCTTCGGCTCGATAGATTACTGCCACAAGCGAGCTGACTCTATCAATTGGAAATTGACCGCGAATTCCGTGTGATTCCATTTTTGTCCGCGTTCAATTCGGACTCACTGAATTGCTCTGCAGAGCATCGTCGGGCAGTTCGGCTCTGGCCCTATTTGACTGCTTTCGGGCTGCAATCTACATCTTTGTTGCATGCACTCCCGTCGTGAGCTCCTCAACCACCTGCATGCGGACTCCGCGTTACACCGTCTTCACAAAACATGTTCTTATCTTCACCGGGAGTAACCAAGATGTTATTTCGACGCGTTTCTCTTGCTCTCGAATCCCTTGATGACAGACTCGTTCCTTCGGCCACTGTGCTCGATTTGACAACGCAGGGGGCCGAAGCAACTGCTCCCAGCGGGGCGATTGTCCAACAGGTCGATCCGCAGCCGATGGGCACGGGATACATCCATGCGTTCGTCCGCATTCAGGCCAAGAATGGTGAAAACGGGATTGAGCAAGGATACAACACAGACGGCCGGCCGCTTCAGTTCGATGAAAAAACCAGTCCTTCCTTTACCCGCTCCATCACCTTCGGGCAAGTACCTGAGGTGACAGTGAACGGCCAAAACTACTTCGAGTTCCTCCTGGATATCAATCAGAATTCTTCTTCTCCAGACCTGTCTCTGGATGAAGTGCAAATCTTCCTCGGTTCGACAGGTAACTTGCTGGGTTACGATGCATCCACAGGTACTCTGTCCGGTCTGAGCCCGGTCTTCGACCTTAGTCCAGCGGGCCAGGTGGAAGTGCTATTGAATGCCAGATTGAGCTCAGGCCTTGGCTCGGGAGACATGGCATTGTTCGTTCCCGCGGCAGACTTCGCTGGGGCGAGTCCGTCCACTTACGTCTACCTCTACTCGCATTTTGGTAATCTAGCAGCCGCGAATGGTGGGTATGAGCAGTGGGCAGTTCCCTCCACCCCGCCGTCACAAGTGCCACCGCCGGTCACGAGCATCTCGGGACAAGTGTTACAGTTACAAGACAATTCCCCTGTAGTGGGAGTGCAAGTCGAGCTTTCGGGCACTGACATCAATGGCAACACGGTCGTATTGATGACCTGGACCGGCGCTGACGGCTCATTCAGCTTCAAGAACCTGGCAGCCGGGACTTACACGATCATCCAGGAGACCTTCCTGACCGGTGAAGCAGTCCTGAACGAAGCGACTGGAACCATCAATGGTCAACAAGTCGGTACGCAAGATATTAGCCAGGATGAGTTCATGGATGTCGCCATCGCTGCCGGGCAGAGCGGAATTAACTACATCTTCTACGACGGCAACGTCGGCTGATGTTTCAAAGCAGCTACATTACTCAGCTCGAAGTAGTTTCAGCATGCAGAGCCCAGGAAAGTCATCAATTGACAATCCTGGGCAGTGCTCCCGGATGAGTTCATGCGTTAGGTACGCACTCTTCTTTGCTCTGCGGGTATTCGAGTTCCAGGATCTCAGTTATCATCTTTGATCCGATCAGGTCGCCAGAAAGTGTCTTTTCCGGGTCAAGTCCTTTCGTGGTGATGTAAAGGTCCCCGATGACGAGAAGGCCACCTTTGGCACCTAGTATTTCGTTAAGTTCACTCTGCCGCTCTTCGCGTGTCACGTTCTCACCCTCACCGATTCCTGTGCTGCTGTTAAAACCCACCTCAAGCGTAGAACATGTGTCTTGGAAAGAGCGATAAATCTTTTGAATGAGTGCGAGAAATGAGCTGCATGGAATTCTTAAAACCTGAGACCGCAGTTAGAATATTCACAATCCATCATCCTACCGCGACGAAGACACACCAAGCATCAGTCCGTTTGGGCGCTTGGTGCGGATTAATAGTGCGGTTGGAGCTGTTCGGTATCCATTGCGTGGAGTCCACTCTTCGTTGACCCCTGCACTTCTCTTCCATCTACTGCTAAAACACCATCACGCGACCACGAAGCTTGGGAATACTCCGTTTGCCAGGGCTCGATATGACCATCCTGCATCCGCTTCCACATACTCGCACGCCAACTGTACTGCTTCCGACAGCCGCTGCGGCCGCCAAATATGTGGCGCGGGAACTCGATAAGCTCATTCGGTCGCGCAACGCTGCGGGAAAACCAACCGTTCTTGGCTTGGCAACCGGTAGCACGCCTGTCGGACTCTATCGAGAGCTCATCCGGCTGCACAAAGAGGAAGGTCTCGACTTTTCGCGGGTCGTGACGTTCAACCTCGATGAATACTTTCCCATGCCCAAGGAAGATCCGCACTCGTACTTCCGCTGGATGCACGAGACACTCTTCAACCACATCAACATCCCCTGGAACAATATCCACATACCCGACGGCACTCTTTCTCCGGAAGAAACGGATTCTTTCTGCGCGGATTATGAAAGGAAGATCAAGGCCGCGGGCGGCATCGATGTGCAGATACTGGGAATTGGCCGGACGGGGCATATCGGCTTCAACGAACCGGGCAGTCCGCGCAATTCGCGCACGCGGATGGTGACTCTCGACAGCATCACTCGCCGCGACGCTGCAAGTAGCTTCTTTGGCGAGGAAAACGTCCCCAACCAGGCACTCACGATGGGCGTCGCCAGCATTCTCGATGCCCGCCGGATCTTCCTCATGGCGTTTGGCGAACACAAGGCGCAAATTGTCTACAAGGCCGTGGAACAGCCGCCCACCGAAGCCATTTCCGCCAGTTTCCTCCAGGAACATCCGGACGCGACGGTTGTGCTCGATTCAGCCGCCGCCGCGGAGCTGACGGCAATCAAGCGGCCGTGGGAAGTCGGTGCCTGCGAATGGACTCCAGAGCTGGTACGGAAGGCGGTTGTGAATCTTGCGCTGACCGTCAAAAAGGGCCTCCAGAAACTCAACGATGACGACTTCCGCGATTATCACCTCTATGAATTGCTTCGCGAAAAAGGCCCGGCCCAACGCATCGGTGAAGTAATCTTTCACGACCGGATGGCCACGATCCAACCTTATCCCGCCGGACGAGGACCGTTATCGACTTCATCGGGCCCACCCATGCAGAAACCGATCCTCGTCTTCAGCCCCCATCCCGACGACGATGTGATCTCCATGGGGGGAACGATCATCCGCCTTGTGGAGCAAGGCCATAAAGTTCACGTGGCCTATATGACAAGCGGAAACATCGCGGTGTTCGATTACGATGCACGGCGGTTCGTGGATTTCGTGGATGAGTTCCTCGCGTCTTTCGGCAGCCCTGCCGATCAGTCTTCAGCGGGGACCGTGAAGGAGCGCGTCTATCGATTTCTCGATGGGAAGAAGCCCGGGCAACCGGACAGCGATGACGTGCTCAAAGTGAAGGCTCTGATCCGGGCAACCGAAGCGAGGGCGGCTGCTCTGGCTTGCGGCATTCCACCCGAGCAGTTGGAATTCATGAACTTGCGATTCTATCGCACGGGGACGGTCGCCAAGGACCCCATTCACCCCAAGGACATCGAGGACATTGTCTCTCTGCTCGAACGGCTGCAACCACACCAGATTTATGTTGCCGGCGAACTATCCGATCCACACGGCACGCACCGGACTTGCGCGGAGGCTGTTTTCGCCGCCGTCAGGCTCATGCGCAAGAAGGAAGAACAGATTACCGGGTCATCACCGAAGGATTCTTCATCTCATCCCTCATCCGTCATCTCTCATCCCTTTGACGTCTGGCTTTACAAGGGAGCCTGGGAAGAATGGGAACCTCACGAAATTGAGATGGCAGTGCCGGTAACACCAGAAGTGCTGGAACGGAAGAAACAAGCGATTTTTCGACACCAGAGCCAGAAGGATAAGGCCATGTTTCCCGGCGGCACCGATCGGAGGGAATTCTGGCAACGTGCGGAGGATAGAAACTTGCACACCGCCCGCACCTACGACGCTCTCGGCTTGCCGGAGTATTACGCACTGGAAGCGTTCGTGAAATGGAAAGATGGGTGATGGGTGGAGGGTGGAGAGTAGGTGAGAGGATTTTTCTCCCTCCCCGTTTACGGCGTCTATGGGAGGGCTGGGGTGGGGTCGCTTCCTCCCATCACCCACCACCAACCATCCACCACCCTCCGAGTCACGGTATCACTCCCCGGCGTTCGAGCTTGCGTAGCTCGCGCGGGGCGATGCCGTAGTACCGGTACACCTGGGTGCGGTAAGCTGGAGCATAGAACTCCGGATAGGTGGTTGTTGTAAAGGTCGGGATGGCCCGATATTGATCGGCTGTGATACTGACTGTTGCAACCCGCTGATCGAAATTAAACTTGGCCGCTTCCCAGGGAACCGTGACCAGTTTTCCCTCATTCGAAACGATCAGATATTCCAGATTGCCGGCATCGTCGAAGACGATGTCTTCCACAATTCCAATTGAAACATTCCCTTGAATGTTGACTTTGGTGCCAAGCACTTGTTTGGCGCGGTAAGTCGTGGTTGGGACAACAGCCCCCGGTGCGGCCGGCTTGACGCCGGGCTGAGTGGTAACAGGCGGAACCGGTGGTGGCTGTTGTGCAGATAGGACAAGGCAGGCAAGGGGGAGGAATGCTACTGCCACACCGATGCGCAAACATATACTCATCATCGCGTAAACTCCTCGGTTTGGGGCGATTTAAACTGATCCAGCCTGGGTGCAGTTGCATCCACGATAGATCAAACTCGAGTAAAGCAACTCTCGCGCCTGACGGAGTATGGCGATCTCCGATCTTCGATTTCCTGTTTGGCGTTCGCCGTGCTATCTTTCTCAACTTCCGCTACTCTCTCGCAGTGTGAGTGTGCCGGAGTGAAAGCCTGATCGACCGCACTGACAATCTTGAAGTTCTGTCAGGATTGCCAGTATCGCGCTGAACTTTTTCCCACGAACTCTCGATAACTTTTCTGGGATGATTCAGGCGCTTGGCAGAAAACGTACGAGGGTGGCTTTCGGCTTTGTTACACGGGCATCGGTGAGCGAAGAATCGCTGCAGGCATGTGCCGGAATCTACATAAGAGAGGGGAATACTGCGAATCGTCTGAACGGGATCGGCAATCGAAATAGTGCAGGGTTCTCACCCCCCGCACTTGCCCCAGTCGGTGAACCTTGTCTCGGTGGATAAGATTTAGCGCAATCTCCGGTCAGGATGACCTTCTATTATTGAGGAGGCCGGGGTATCACAGAGCAGGGAATAAAGCTGCATCCAATAATCGCCTTGAATAACCGAATAAAACAGGGAGCACATGCGGCTGAACCTGATCCCAAGAATTTGCGTCTTCCGGGCATACTTTTGCCCTCGGCGCTTCTAGAATAGGGAAGCAGGGGTGTCCGCAACCCCCAGAACGGGAGCTACAATGAGCAACACGCCCAACCGCGCCAGCAACCCGGCCGGTAAACCGCGAAAGAAAGATATCGCGCTCGATTTATCGACCGCACAACAGATGCTTCCACTGGTCAAAAGCATCGTTTCCGACATCGTGACATCACGTCAGGCCATAGCCAAACTGACGCCTGAGCAAGATCGCCTCGAACGACACCGAAGGGATCTGGTTTGGCTCGAACGTCAACGTAGGTATCAAGTTAAGGATGAAATTGCCGCCGCGGAAAAGCTTATGACAGGCGCTCTCACCGAACTAACAAACCTAGGTGTGAACCTGGTGGACGATGAAGCCGGCGAAGTTGATTTCCCCACCAAAATCAATGGCCGATCGGCAGCATTCACATGGAAGCTCGGGGATGATACTCTTCGCAACTGGCACTACAATGGTGAGGAGCAGCTGCGGCCAATACCAAAGGACTGGGATCAAACTGGCGTTTTGACACCCCTTCGGTTTCGGGGTCAACCATAGCGGTTGAGACTAAAGATACATTGGCGGCACACCAAAAGCCTTATTAGAGGGCTGGAGGTATGCCGCCTTGATTGTTTAATCTCAACTCACTTACCGAATCTGCCCGACCATTCTCCTTATCCAGTCATTCCAAGGCTTTTGAGATTATCAATGCAGTACAACTTCATTTGATGTGTCAGAACAAATTAATGTCAAATCTTGAGTATTTTTGTGACGATTGCAATTTTTACAAACTGTGGCGGTTGTTCTTTTGAGGTTATCCGCGAACTTCGGCATTTCCGGTTTTTTTCGCTCCTCTCGTTTGCACCTCGATGAAGGATGAACTAAGTAATGTGTGTCCGGGGAGATGACGCAAAGTCGCATGGCCCTGGGACAACCGACGCACAGTTTTTGTGTGTGTTGGCGGTTCTTAGATGCGGGCTTTTACCGTTCCGAGGGGGGAACGGTTTAGGCTGCCAGGCTACCGAAGGGATGGACGGGACCCGTAAGTACGCTTGGTCACGGGGCGGGCAAAAAGCCCGCCCCGTGTTTTTTTACCTCAATCAAGACAACCGTCCCAATTGTGCGGTCAGCCTTCCAGATTGATCAAGTCAATGAGCTGTCGTAGCCTTCCCGCGGCATGTCGATCGAAGCGAAATTTCAGTCGCGGCAGTCCAAGCAATTCAGGTTCGTTGGCTTCTTCCGGAAGCGCCTCAACCTGCTCGAATTTTCCACCCGCCAGAATATCTTCAAACTCCCACTTGATTTGCTCCAACAGATGATCGCTCAGCCGGCTCCTCAATCGCAGCACCAACTCGCGCCTCACGTATCTCATGCTGTGATAGATCCGATAGAAGCCCGTGACCTCTCGAATGGCCTCATCCACCGAATCAGTTACACGGAAGAGGCTGGAATCGTGCGAGGAAATATAGCCGCGTGCGAGCAAGCAATCCGCGATGAAGCGTTGCCAAAGCTTCCAATAATCCCCGCCCGGCTCATCCACCATTACGATTGGAAAAATGTGGGATTTCCCAGTCTGAATGAGAGTGAGTGCTTCGAAGGCTTCATCGTGCGTGCCGAAACCGCCTGGGAACAGGACGACGGCATCCGATTCCTTGATGAACATCAGCTTCCGAGTGAAGAAGTAGCGCAGCGTGACCAGTTTAGGATCGCCTTGCACGACGGAATTTGCCGACTGCTCGAAAGGCAGCAGGATATTCAACCCGAAACTATCGTCGCGCCCGGCTCCGCGGTGCCCAGCCTCCATGATCCCTCCGCCCGCGCCCGTGATCACCATCCAGCCATTCTCGACCAGTCTCCGGCCGAACTGCTGAGCGGCAATGTAAGCTGGGTGATCCGGCAGGGTGCGCGCTGATCCAAAAACCGTCGCTTTCCTCTTCCCTCGGTATGAGGCGAATACCTTGAAGCAATAGCGCAATTCGCGCACCGCCGTGGCTATCAATTTCACGTCTCCACGGCTGGCGTGATCTCTCGATAGCTTGTCGGCCGTCTCTTTGATTTGAGCGGCATACTCCTCGGCACCCGGCGCGCGATTAAGAGATGCTCCGGCGGTGAGAGCTTCCTGGGGATCCGGATCGGTGACGGCATCGAAAGGCGTTTGAGGCGAAGAATCATTCGGCATGGAAATCTCGGAGAGAATGAAATAATGAAGTTGAACCAGAAGGAAGGATATTGTTGTGCGTATGATTACTGCAATCCATCCCGAACGCAAAGTCCATGAGTGTACTCAGTCCTACACCGCGATTGTCGCCTAGCGATGGGCAAGTTGACATCAGCCAATACCATTTTACTTAAACATTGTTAACTCGAGTTGGCATTCATGACTCGCCTAGAATGCTCTATGCTGGTGTAAATTCAACGGAGTTGTTGCATGAGCATTGTCGTACCCGCGCAAACGGTTGAAGAAGTCAGGCACCCCGTGCGCAGAATCGAGAACGTACCCGGTCGCTTGGGCTGGTGGCTGAAGAACATCATGTTCTCGAATATTCCCCTGCCGTGGAAACGCCGTTTGTCTCGCGCTGCGCTTATCGTTCCAAGAATACGTTACTTCGAGAAACAGCACCTCGATCTATCGGATGATGATCTGCTCTTGAAGAGTATGGAATTGAAAGGCAAAGCGCGAGGCAAGTGGGACCTCGATAGCCTTCTTCCCGAAGCATTTGGCCTGGTCAGTGTGGCGATTCAACGGGTGCTCGGGATCCGCCCGTTCGATGTTCAACTCGCCGGAGGGGCGGTACTTCACTTCGGCGGTCTCGTCGAGCTTGCCACCGGCGAAGGGAAAACGGTGACCGCGTCCTTGCCGGCGTACCTGAACGCACTGGTTGGCAAAGGAGTGCATGTCACCACCGTGAACGACTACCTGGCCAAGCGCGACGCTGAGTGGATAGGCCCGGTCTATGAGAAGCTCGGACTAGAAGTTGGCTGTCTGCAGCAGAAGATGGACGATAATTCCCGTATCATGATGTATCAACGCGATTTGACTTATGGCACCGCTTCCGAATTCGGCTTTGACTTCCTCCGCGATCGACTCAAGGTGCGTGGCGGTCAGGCTCAAAATATACCTTTCTGGACTCCCTGGCTGCCCGGCGTTGGAGCCGCGCGGCTCGATCCGCGCGTCCAGCGAACGCTCCATTATGCCATCGTGGACGAAGCCGATAGCATATTCGTGGATGAAGCCAAAACGCCGCTGATTATCGCCAACCCCACGCGGCTGGCCGAGCCGGACGAACAGGTTGTCTACATCTGGGCCGACAAAGTGGCCCGAGCCATGCGCCGAGATGAGCACTTCAGCCTGAACCTGAAAAAAGACAAAATCGAATTGACCGATTCCGGTCGCCACATGATCCGTTACGCCGATCCGCCGACGGGCAAACATGCCAAGGCCATGGATAAGCTCCAGGAAGCCATCGAGCGCGGCCTGCACGCCCACTACCGCTTCACGCGCGACCATCACTACATGATCAACTCCGAAAACAAGATCATCATCATCGACGAAGGAACGGGGCGTCCCATGCCCGATCGCCACTGGCGCGACGGTTTGCACCAGGCTGTTGAAGCCAAGGAAGGCGTGCCCATCAACATGCCGAGCGAGCACGCTGCGCAAATCACCTTCCAGAATTTCTACCGGCTCTACACCAAGCTCTGCGGCATGAGCGGTACGCTCCTGCCAAACTTCTGGGAATTGCACAAAGTCTACCGCGGCTGGACAACCTGGGTGCCAACCAATCGTCTGTGCAAGCGAGAGTTTCTCCCCGATGAGGTTTATCCCACCGAAGATGCCAAGTTCGATGCGGTGGTGAAAAAGACACGCGCGATGTTGAGTGTTGGCAGGCCTGTCCTGATTGGTACAAGAACAGTCGATGCCTCCAAGAAACTCTCCGCCAAACTGACCGCTGGCGGAGTCACTCACAAGGTGCTCAACGCCGAGCAAAATGAGCACGAAGCCGAGGTGGTCTCCATGGCCGGTCAACCCGGTGCGGTGACGGTGGCCACGAACATGGCCGGGCGTGGAACCGACATCAAACTGGGCACTGGAGTCGCCGAAGCGGGTGGCCTACACGTCATTGGTACGGAACGTCACGAGGCAGAGCGAATCGACAGACAATTGGTCGGTCGAGCCGGCCGTCAAGGCGACCCCGGTACCGCCCAGTTCATGCTCTCGCTGGAGGACCAATTGCTCGAAGGACTCGGAACCGGTCGGCAAATGGAACTGAGAGAATTTGGCCAGCGCGGTGGCAACCGGAACTGGAGTGCTTATGCTCCGCTCTTCCGCCAGGCCCAAAAACGTGTCGAGCGGCGACATTACAAACAGCGTCTCGATCTGAAGAACTTCGACAAGCAACGTCAGGAGATGCTCAAGGACATTGGCGCTGACCCGTATGTGGATTGAGTGTCAACAAAGGGTAATGCGTGAAAGAATTTTACATATGGTTTCCAGCTTAAAAGATCCCGGAGGGATCGCAGCCATTAGCCGGTGGTTGAGCGCAGCGCACCACCGGTTACGATCCCGTGAATACAACCCGACCCTGGAAGGGTCGCAGAAACGTCTGCCTTACATCGCATCGTTCAGTAGAAGTCGTCGAAGCTTTTCTTGCTTCTCAATGGGGAACTCATGATTAACCTATTTCTTGATATATCCTTGAACTCCGAGTTCTTGCAGTAGACGCTGCGACTCTGATAAGACAGCCCCAGCAAAAGTTCGCAAGCGGCATTCGGCCTCAAACACTACCTTACCTTCTTCGTCTAGACGGTTTCCCCAAAGTTGCGGAAATTCAAGAACACGAATGAGCACGCGATCGGGAGCATTCCGAAAAAACCGCCAGCGGTATTCACCTGGTTCTTCAGCGAAGGACGCAGTTGCTTCTGTTTGCCCTTCTACAATCCTTGTCACTGCACTCAGGAGATCGCCAAATGCATCCGATAAATATGATGCAGTGACAGTCACATGATATTCATCAATGATAATGGTGCATTCAGACCAGCCATTCCCAGTCAAGATGTAAGAGAAAGAAACGCTCACAAGGACCTCGCGGGCTTCGAATAACTCAACTCATCTTGGCCGTACCTGCCATAACCCAATCATATTGCCCGCGGGATCGCGGACCGTTGCAACCCACAAGTTTCCTTCAGCGTATATCGCTTTGACAACCTCGCCACCATTCTTCACGACTCGACCTACAGCTTCATCGATGCGATCGACGTAGATGTAAGGCAGCAAGCCTGGCTCTCGCGAAATCGCGCGGCAAGTTATCCACCTCCCGATGAGGTGTCCAGTGGCATCTTCAAAGCGGGGATTGTCTGGCTCGCTGCGCTGAATCTTCCAGCCGAGGACTTGCTCGTAGAAGGTGGCCGATTGTTTGGCATCGACGGCGGGGATCTCCAAGTACGACAGGCCGCCGTGTCTCGCGAGAGACGGAGCCACCTGATTTTCCTTGCTCCGCGTCTGCTCGCGGTCATATTCCGGCATGAACGACTCCTATCTATTAGCGTTTACTCGGCTGGTTGCACCTCGACGTTGGCTGGAAATTGGGATAAGAGGAGAGGAAATAATTTGAAATGTACGCCTTTATTTGTTAGCCCGCAGCGCGAGCAAGGGCAGACGTCTGCCCTTGCTCGCGCTGCGGGCTAACAAATAAAGGCATAACAAAGCCAGGCTTTCCTTCCTATTTCCCACGTAACAAGCCAAGCAATTAGACCAATTTATGCCGTGGCAACCTGCGGATTGGTCTGCCGCGCTCGGAACTGCGTCATGCACACAAGGCAAACCAGTGCGGCTGCCAGACCAATCATGAATAATGTAGTCGAGGTCTGATGCAGGCCGTTGAATTGAACAAACAAAGGGTCTGCCTTATCCGCCTTGTGGAAAGCTCCATACCGATCGGCAAGTTGCCCTTGCAGGCCTTTCAGTTGCGGGGCTAACCACCAGTAGTTGACGGCGGCACAAACGGCCGCGATGCCTACGCCGATCTCCGAGAGGAACAGCCTGCCGCCAAGTGGAACCTCGCCTCGACGCCGAAGATAGAAAAGGGCGGCCACCAAACCCGCTCCAACGACAAGACTAATCACATCCGAGCTGTAGAGAAGTGGGCCAATCAAATCGGCGGCGACACCGGTGTTCGGGACAGACGGACTATTCTTGGCGGCAAGGATGAACAGGTAAGGCGCAACGATGAAGCCGAGGCAGAATAACACCCCGACCCAAAGCGCGGTGATCACCAAAGCAGAGGACTTTAAAACTCGGTTCATCTTGACTCCTCGAAATAAATCGTAGGTGGAAAGTGAAGTTCCAGGCGGGTTCATCAGAGGCAAGGTTCTAGTCTAGCCCGGTTCCACCGTTGCGCCTATTTCTTTCCAAATCGAGCCTTCAACTCCGCGTCCAGGTCTTTCCAAAAATATGCGCCAAACCCGCCAGTAATTTTCCGCTTGTGAAGCCGACGCTGAATCGCCAGATGAGTAATCCGGTCGGCAGGTAAATCGTTCTTGTTGCGGCTCATTACTGCATTTAGACACGGCGAAGTCGTCCCACGATACACGATGAGAGGAAGAGTCTTGATTTGCTCTTTCGATGGGATTTCATCACCAACCCAGTCCAGAATTGCAAGGACTGGCGACGGGCCAAACTCCGCAACAACATGAAGAAGCACCAATCTGCCGGAACGAAGACGGTACGCCACCACCTCACCTATTTTCCACTGAGGGGCTTGTTCTTTCGGTGGTTTCCGGAATTTTTTGACGGCCGGTTGCGGAGACTGGATCTGGGCTCGCAACTTTGACAAAACAGCTTGGCGCTGTTTCAACATCCCGGAACCACCCTCGGCCCAGCGTGCCAGGGATGAACCCTTGTCGATAATCTTCAGAGCTTCTCTCTTGACCCGTCCCTCGAGTCGGCCACACGCCCATTGCGTAGCTGCCAGTGCCAGCCAGAAGACCGGGCCTTCATCCTCATCTTGGATGATTTCTTGCCACTCCCGCAACAGTTGTTTGGTTGCCGCCGGCCCCGACGAACCGTTGGCCACAAGTTCGCGGTACTCATCGCGCACATCACAGGCTGTGTCGTCGCTGAAGATGGCTGTGCCTGAAACACCCATGGATTCTTCCTGGACGCGAAGTAGCTACCGTTCTTTACGTGCCCGTTGCATTGCCTCGAGCGCGCGCTTGAAGACATCGTTACTTGGATCGAGCTGTAGAGCAATCGACACTTGCTCGATCGCTTCGTTGAGTTGTCCTTGCTCAGCGCGGACGATACCCAAGCCAAAGTGCAAGGTTGGAATGTTCGGATGTCGTCGCAGCATGGACTCGAGTTCGTCCGCGGCCTCACCGTGACGCCCCAATTGGCTGAGTGTTCTGGCAAGGGCAATGCACGCGGCTTCCGAATCCGGGTCCATCTTCAGATAAGTGCGATATTCAGCCACGGCCTCTTCCTTGCGGCCGGCAGCAGCCGCCAGGTTCGCAAGCCGGAAGCGTTCTATTGCGGAATCGGGGTTGAGGCGGACAACTACCCGAAAGTGATCGGCGGCCTCAATATACTGTCGCTTTTCGAACAAAATCATCCCCAGGCGGGCATGCGCGACTGAACAATCGGCATGCTTGGTGACTGTGTCCTGCCAGAGCGACTCTTCGGACGAATAATCCAGTGTTCGCTGGCACGTCGTGATAGCCAGAATCAATAGTATCCCCACCGCAACAACAGGTGCCGCCTGGCGGCCGCTCAGAGCAGAAACCCCGGCAGACGCTGCCAGGGCGAGAAGAGGCACGCTGGCCAAGTATTGGAAGTGATCGGCGACAAATGAATATCGAAACGGGTAGACATCGAAGAACCCCAAAGCCGGAAACAAGGTGATGGCAAAGAGGAAGACTGCCACAAGTGGCCCTCTGCCAAGCCGTCCACGCAAAAGCCACAGGCTAATGAAGACGGCGGCGGCCGCCGCCGGACCGACGCACCAGGTCGGGTCGGTTGGGTCAACTTGCCAGCGGGGATAGATGAACATGAGCGGCCACGGCCAAATGAGCTTGCCTGCATAGAACCATAACGCTGTCCCAGCGATCGAGAAACGTTGTACGGTGCTGAGCGACCAGTCGGAACCTTTAGCCCCAATAAAGTTTTTTTCCACCCAAATCGTGAAGAGTCCGAACGACAGACCCACCACGAACCACGGAACCAGCAAGAGAAAGTCGCGCCATGAAATTCGTCCCTGCCGCCACCAGATGATTACCATGAGCGCTGCGGGTAATGTGCAGGTTACTGTTTTGCTCAGGAGAGCGGCGATGAACGCTGCAAATGCCGCCAGGTACCAGCCGCGGCTACGTGTTGTCAAGAAGTGCAAATAGGCGAGCAACGAAGTCAGATACATCAGGCCCGACAATACATTTTTCCGTTCCGTTATCCAGGCTACCGATTCCACATGCACCGGGTGAACGGCGAACAAAGCGGCAGCGAACCAGGCACGGCGAATCTGAAGACGCAAAAGGATTCGCCAAACCAACAGTGTATTCAGAGCGTGCAACAGGACGTTGGTGAAATGGTATGGAGCCGCATCATCCTCCCAGAGTTGGTACTCGACCCAAAAAGTGGTGAAAACCAGGGGATAATACTGTGGTGTGGCACCCGGTTTACACCAAATACGGCCTAGCCCATCGATCGACCGTAGTGTTTCGTTATTTGTGACGTGATCGTCATCATCCCAAACCCAACCGTCCGACAGGACCGGTATGTAAGAGATCAGCACCAAACAGACCAATGCGCTGCCGGGAGCGAATTGAAGCCATTCAGGCCTGGGCTGCAAGCTTGTGCTTCTACCGCCAAGAGTACGAGTCATTCCCAAGGCCTAGCCTCCTGGCTTCACGAACTGGCCGGATCTTCTTCCGGCTCGGGAACGAGCTCGATGCCTTCGTAGATCTCCGCCAGTGGCAAGTCGATACCAATCTCGGCGAGTGGAAGCACTGCGTCCATCCCCAGGTAGACCTCCCGCTCAAAGTCTTTCTCCTTGCGGCGAAAAGCCACGACCGCCGCTGACTCCTGTTCAATCAGGACATAGACTTTCAGCGAAGGTATGGTCAGGTATGCGTCCTTCTTCTCACCTTCATCGAGACGGTGGGTACGTTGAGAGAGCACTTCGAAGATTACGACCGGCTCATCCTGATATGAGTCGGTCGGCGGGTTAAGCCGGCAAATCACCGACGCGTCCGGATAATAAAAACGAGTCTGATTAGGGAGCTGGATGCGAATCTTTGTGTCGGAGTTAAAGGGGCGGCAGGGTTTACCTTGCAACCGGTGTAGACTTATGAGAGTGTTTGTGGCGATGACATTGTGCATGTTCCGCGCGCCTGCCATCGCGTACACAAAGCCCCCCAAGTACTCGTGCTTGATAGGCGAGATTAATTCGCCAGCTAGGTAGTCGTCCACGCCCACCAGGTTGAGTTTCTTGGCCGTACTCATGATGAAAATCTCCTGAGATGACGTCATATTATTGCAGAGTTGGTCTACAAGCCAGAAGTTACAATGGATGAACCAATGCATCTTTCTGGAGATCTCAATGTCTCGAACACTGCTAACGACAATTACTCTCCTGCCCCTCCTCACACCCACACTCGCATACGCCCAACCCGATAAACCTCCTGCACCCCAAGCCCCTGCCGATACTCTTGATGGGGCTCCATTTGTTACTGCCAAGGCATGGACCGTACTGGATGGAAAGACAGGCAAACTTCTGTGGGGCAGCAACGAGGCTGAAGCACGGCCGATGGCGAGCACGTCGAAGATCATGACCGCGTGGGTCATTCTTGGATTGGCCGCCACCAACCCCGAAGTTCTCGATGAGATCGTCACATATTCTGATCGGGCTGCCAAGACGACCGGTAGCTCGGCCAAGTTGCGTGCCGGGGAGAAAGTGCCCGTCAAGGAACTCCTCTATGGGCTCTTGCTGCCGTCGGGCAATGATGCGGCCGTGGCATTGGGTGAGCACTTTGGTCCTCGTTTTGGAGACGCTGCTGAAGGGGACGGCTTGCAGCGGTTCGTGGTGGAGTTGAACCGACGGGCCAAGTCGCTTGGCTTGAAGGGAATGGCTTTCAAAGATCCCAATGGGTTGAGCCCGGGGAATGTGTCCAGTGCCCGCGACCTTGCGAAGCTATCCTGGGAGGCAATGAAGGATGAGCGATTCCGAGCGTACGTTTCGACTCGTCGCTATGACTGTGAGGTGGTCGAACCAGGTGGTGGGAACCGTAAGATCACCTGGCTTAACACCAACAAATTGTTGGATATCGAGGGATACGAAGGGGTCAAAACGGGAACGACAACACCTGCCGGTAATTGCCTTGTTGCCAGTGCCAAACGCGGCGAAGACCGGTTGATCGTGGTCGTGCTTGGGTCTACCTCAGCGGATGGTCGGTACGTCGATGCTCGTAATCTGTTTCGCTGGGCGTGGCTGGAACGTGGGCAAAAGCCTGAATTGAAGGGTGGGAAGCAATAAAACAAGGCCAAAAGTTTTCACATTGTTTATTCATTGGTATCCACCTCTTTCATTGCTGTATCTTCAATATCAATCGCTCGTGTTTTGTTTCACTTAACGAGGACACTCATGCGTGCTTTACCCATTCTCGCAGTCGTTCTGGTTGCATTCGCAGGCTCGCGGGCCAGCGAGAAGCTCGCTGCTCCAGTGCCCAAGGAACCGGAAACCAAGTTCTCGATCGAGGGAAAGTACACGCTCATGTCCGTTTCGAATCCGTCCGAAATGGTAGGCCCTGGCCCATTAGGCGGCCCTGGCGGTCTCGCTCGCGGGCCAGGCGGTGGACGGGTATTGGTGAATGCCGCGTTATTGTCTGGTCCAGTAACTATCACCAAGAACGAGATCACGCTCGAGGGCAGCGGTCGAGTGGGACCGCTCGCGGCCGTTGGCGGTCCCACCACGATGGAGTACACACTCGATACTTCGAAATCGCCCGCTTTCATCGACGTGGATGTCATTAGCCTGCGCGGCAAGAAGTCGAAAATGTTGGGACTCGTTGAGGTCCACGCCAACCGTGTGATTCTCGCCCTTGCCAAAGAGGGGGACGAACGGCCCAAGACGACCGAGGATGCCGAAAACGTGACCGTGTACTATTTCCAGAAAGCTCCGCGCACCGAGTACCGCATCATCGCCTTGACCGTCGGCAAGGAAGAGGCAACGGAGAAGGAACTGAACAAACTTGCGCAGGACGGGTTTGAACTCTTATCCACGACCCAGCCCGCCGCGGCCGATGCCAAATCCTCGGTCACCACGGTCCACTTCATACTCAAAAGGACCGTGAAATAGTAAAGCTTCACTCCAGATTTAACAGCAAGTCCACTACCCAGCACCCTCTGACGTGATCTGCTGGTCGGCGGCAGTGGTTCAGGATTTCATCATTGTCGCAGCCGGCATCTTGAAGGGCATCTGCGAGGATGGGCATGGCGGAGAAGTCGCGGGAATCATACATCTGACGAGCAATAGCTGTGACGGTTGACGTGAGCCATGTGGTTTCAACTGTACCAGTGGTGAATGGGTTGTGGAATACCTCAAAAACCAACTTTACCTGTTCGATATTCTCTTCAGCTGGTTTTCGTATTCCAAATTGTTCAATCACATACATCGTCCTTACCAGACATGCCTCGGCCAGCCTCAGATGATTGAGATAAGCACTTGCTTGGGCCGCGTGTGCCGCCCATCTGGTAATCACTTCTTCGCCTCTTCTGTATAAAGTGATACCTGCACGGTAGGCAGCCCGACTAGCATCAACCAAAGCTAGTTTATTCACCTGGCCATCAGCATACTTTTCGGCAACTTCAATGACTTCCCTACTACGATTATCCGCAAGCAGACTCCAGATACGACGACAGCAGGCACAAGCATACAGCCTTATTTTTCGGTCGCTCGCTTTGCCAAGTAGAAACTGCAACATCTTTTTAGGGTCAGTCGCCACCTTCCATTCTGCTTCGGTCATGCCTCAATCCTTCGCACTTTTTTAAAAGTGATTAGAGATCTCAAGATGCAATTCCTCGTCATGCTCGTTTCCTCCTAACCACTCTCTTCTACTCATCTGAACTACGCGCTTCCACCTTCTGGTTGTAAAGTATTTCCATGACCAACAGAAATGATGATATTCCTCCGCCGCCGATTGCTTACCGCATGCCGCTGTCCGTTGGGGCACTGCGGCCAATCTCCAGGTTCAATCTCTCACCCCTTGCCGGATATACCAATTTACCATTTCGCCTCTCCATACGCGAAATTGGCGGCGTTGGTCTCTGCACCACCGATCTCGTCAACGCCAGGGCCATTCTTCAAGGCATCAAGAAGACGATGGAACTGCTCGCTTCTGACCCAGCCGAGCGGCCATTGATCGTGCAAATCTTCGGCGGCGATGCCGATGAGCTGGCAGGAGCGGCACGGTGGTTGGTTGAGCGAGACCTGGCTGATGGCATCGATATCAATATGGGTTGTCCGGTTCGCAAAGTGGTCAAAACGGGCGGTGGGTCATCGTTGCTTTGCAATACCGAAGGAAGCACGGTTGAACTGGTTCGCAAGGTCGTGGAAGCCGTGCCTGTTCCGGTCACTGTCAAGATGCGTCTGGGCTGGGATGATGATAACCTCACCGCGCCGTTCTTTGCTCGCGAATTCGAAAAGGTCGGTGTGGCCGCGGTGACGATTCATGGCCGCACGCGTGAGCAGGGCTTTTCCGGTGGAGTGAATCACGAGGGGATTCGCCGCGTGGTCGAGGCGGTGGACAAGATGCCGGTTTTCGGCAATGGAGATGTGCGAACAATTGCCGATGCAGCACGCATGATTGAAGCGACCGGCTGTCACGGCGTTGCCATTGGCCGAGGCGCTCTCGCAGATCCGTGGATTTTCCGGCGACTCAATAACTGGGTGCAAAAGGGCGAACCCGGCCCACGAGGAACTTATTCCGAGCGATTCTCTTTCATGCGCCTCCACGTTCGCAGGCTGGTTGAATGGAAAGGGAGCGAAAAGTATGGCTGTATCCAGTTCCGAAAGATCGCGACGTGGTATACTAAAGCGTTAAGACTGCCCAAATACGTGCAGCAACGACTGGTGAAATTGTCTAACCTGAACGAGTTCGAAGAAGTGATCGCTCCCTACGCCGAAGCCAGTGCACCCGCTGGCTGGACCGAATGGGATACTCACCACGCCCACGTTGCCGTACCCGCCGGACCGATTAGCCACTGGTAATTGGTAAGAGAGGCCCACCCATGACACCCTTTGACCGCTTCAAGCTTGCGATGACCCGCCGGCACTTTTTCGCCTCTACTGGGTTTTCGCTCGGCGCCACCGCACTTGCAGGTCTTCAAGCCAAGGCCGCGGGCGATAAGACAGGCTTGCACGCCGCGTTGGCGGAAACGCACTTCCCAGGCAAGTGTAAGCACATCATTTATCTGCACACGGTCGGTGGACCGGCCCAGATGGACCTCTTTGACTACAAGCCAAAAATGGTCGATTGGTACGACAAGGACCTTCCCGATTCGATCCGCAAAGGTCAGCGTCTCACCACCATGACCAGCGGGCAATCGCGCTTCCCGATTGCCCCCAGTAAATACAAGTTCACGCAACAGGGCAAGTGTGGAATGTGGATGACTGAGCTTTTGCCATACACTGCCAAGATGGCCGACGACATGGTCTTCATCCGTTCCATGAACACGGAAGCGATCAATCACGAACCGGCCATCACTTACATGCAGACCGGTAATCAGGTCACAGGCAGGCCATGCCTGGGAGCCTGGACCAGTTACGGCCTTGGCAGCCTGAACGAAAATCTCCCCACCTTCGTGGTGATGGTCGCCAAGCCGAGCAACCAGGAGCAGGTCCAGGCCATCTCGGCACGGCTGTGGCAGTCGGGCTATTTGCCGGGCGAACACGCCGCAGTCTCGTTCCGCAGTGCGGGTGACCCCATCCTGTTCATCAACAATCCTCCAGGCGTATCTCCGGATGTTCGCAGGACCACATTAGACGGCTTGAACAAGCTCAACGAAATGAACTTCGATGAACTGGGCGATCCCGAAACGAAGACGCGCATTGCTCAATACGAAATGGCTTACCGGATGCAAACCAGCGTGCCCGATTTGACCGATTTGAACAAGGAATCGGAAAAAGTGCTGTCGATGTACGGTCCTGATGTGAAGAAACCCGGTACTTTCGCCAACACAGCGTTGCTCGCCCGCAGGCTCGTGGAACGCGGCGTTCGCTTCGTCCAGGTCTATCACAACAACTGGGACCATCACGGCAACCTGACAGGGCGAATGCCGGATCAGTGCCGCGATGTCGATCAACCGTGCTGGGCACTCATCCAGGACCTGAAACGGAAGGGATTGTTCGACAGCACGCTAGTGATCTGGGGTGGGGAATTCGGTCGGACAATCTACAGCCAGGGCGGTCTCTCAAAGACGAATTACGGCCGGGATCACCACCCACGTTGCTTCACGATGTGGATGGCCGGCGGCGGCAGTAAGGGAGGCACGATCTATGGGGAAACCGATGATTTCAGCTACAACATCGTCAAGGATCCCGTTCATATCCGGGATTTCCACGCCACCGTGCTTCACCTGATGGGCATCGACCACCAACGCTTCACCTATCGCTATCAAGGCCTCGATCAGAGGCTGACGGGTGTGGAGAAGGCAAACGTCATCAAGGAGATGATTAGCTGATTAACTTTCAAAACGCCGAGCGATAACTCCCGGCGTTTTGAGGTGCTCGATTCTCAAGTCTCGCTACACATCAATTATTCCCGTTCCGCCATCGTGCGCGGCATCCTGAACCACCGCGTTGGGATCGGCAACAGTAAATGTGTTGTGCAGCGCATAGACTGTGCTGGTGGCGTTCGTGCTGGCCAGCGTAAGGGCATAATGATTTGAAGTGCCGGTAAAGCCACTAAAGTTGTTCTTGCCCGTGCTGCCGAGCAAACCGCCACCGAGGTCAATGTTGCCGGCATTTGTGCCGTCGCCGGTGATGGCAACGCCGACAAGGTTGCTCACGAAGTTGTTGCCTTGGATGAGAGCTACTACCAAGTCTCCTCCCCCGAATGCCAGGCCGGTACCGGTGCCAGTGGTGCTGAACGTGTTGTTCTCGATGGTTTGTGGATTGCCCGATGAGCCGTTCAATAACAAGGCATTTCCACCACCGGTCGTGATGTTGGTGTTAGTCAACTTCATAGAGCCGTTGGCTGTAGTGGTGAGTCCTGCCTCAGCGCTGCCTTTCACCGTGATCTTGTCCGCGTTGATGGCCGTGTTGCCGAAGGGTGTCTCGACCTGCACGGCATAATCGGCGCTGGGATTGGTAAGTCCTCCGTTCATCGCGATCGTTGAGTTGGCGAAGCTGAGGTTGCCCCAGTGACTCTCCAGGAAGGCACCCTCGCTCGAAGCAAGACCGGCTTCGGTAAGGCTCAAGGCAGACAGTGCCAGGTTGTCATATTCGGATTCCGCGTAAAGCGCGTACTCTGAGGTGCTCGCGAGTACAACGTTGAGGTGAGTTATGTTCTCCGCGGATTCAGAGTAGAGGTAGGCACCATAATCGGTCAGGGCGCCCCCGACCGAGTCGGTCGTATTAGTCATGGTCAGGTTGCTGCTGATGGAATCGGCGTAGATGCCGTACTCTGCCGTCGAGCTGAGGTTGACACTTACAGCGCTGGTGGTGATGTTTCCGTCCGTGTAGATGTACAGGCCATCGTCCGTTACAGCGCCGGTCACATTAAGCTTCAGATTATTGGCCGAAATATTTCCCTTACTGCCGTCGATGTAGGCACCATATCCTGCGCTGCCGTTTTTGAGCGTGATCTGGACGTTATCGATCGTATCCCCCGAGTCGCCATACACGTAGAGCCCTTCACCACCGCTGCCGATCTGTCCGGTGACCGAAAGACTCATACCGGCTGTGTCGGTTACTGATCCGTACTCGCTCTCCAGGTAGGCCGCAGCGCTGGCAGTACCACCCAGCGTAACCGAGAGGTTTGCCGCCAGACTCAAGTTCACGTTACTGTACATGTACGCTCCATCATCTGTCACGTTCCCGGTAATGGTTACCGTGGCAGGAGCGGTGTCGACCAGAGATCCCTCGTCAGCATCAACGTAGAGTCCGTATTCTGCCGTGGATCCCAGATGGACATTGATGGGGCTGCTAACCGCGACATCGCTGTATTCGCTGTAGATGTAAACCCCGTAGTCGGAAACCGCGTCTGTCACAGAGGCATTAATAGAACCATCGATAACGGCACCGCCGTAGCCATAGGCATAGATTCCGTAGTCTGCCGTGCTCTTCAGCGTCGCTGAGACTCCACTGAGTGTCATGGTGCCGTTGTATTCGTCGGAGACATAGATACCATCGCTCGCAGCGCCGCCGATGGTCGCGGCCACGTTGGTCAGAGAGGTCCCGCCTCCGCTGTAGTATTGTTCCTCGTAAACCCCGTAGGAAGCAGCACCGGTAATGTTGACGGAGACGTTTCTCAGACTGACCTTGCTCGCGTATTCGGAATAGACGTACAGACCATAATCGGCCGCGGCGTTCATATTCACCGTGATCCCGGAGGCCGTGATCGGTCCGCCATAATAACTATAGAGACTCACACCGTAGGCACTCGAAGTGCCGTTATTCGCGGTAACGTTCAGGTTGGTGGCCGTAAGGCCGTTACCGCCATCCTCGGTTTCGAAATAGATGCCTTCGCCGCTCGCAATATCGCTGGCGCTAACCGTGACGTTGGACACCGTGGCTGCTGCCGTGCTATAGAAATAGGCCGCATCGTCAGTGACCGCCCCGGTGATGCTTACGTTGACACCCGCAGTGTCGTTGAGTGTACCCTCGTCGGCTTCGATCTCCACGCCGTAGTTCGCAGTGCCTCCGATCGTTACCAGCACCTTGCCACCAATCGTGGTGTTGTCTCCTCCGTAGGCATAGAGGCCTTCTTCGCTTACCGCTCCGGTCACGTTCACTGTAATTGGGCCGTGTACTATCAGATTACTTTCTTCGCCGTAGAGGTAGGCACCATACGTTGTCGAGGAGGAGAGCTTGACGGTGATAGAACTGTTCAACGTAAGCGGCCCGTAATAGGACTCGATGTTTACACCGTCGTTGACCACCGCGCCTGTGACGGTTGCGGTAACGGCCCCATTAACGGTAGCAGTGTACCCCTCGATTGCCACACCGTAGCTCGCCGTGCTGCCAAGGGTTGCGGAGACAGCGGCTACAGAAAGACTCGTTCCACCGTAGAGATAAGCGCCTGCAGTAGTTACCGCGCCTGTCACGTTGACAGTGATGGCTCCGGTGTCTGTCAAACTGCCGCTGCTTGCTTTCAGATACAGTCCATAATCCGCACTCGATCCCAGAGTAACACTCAGGCTGGCAGAAACCGTAACGGCACCATCTGACGTATAGATGTAAATGCCG
>Ga0207031_10061_pt1 | contig 28385 bp, 29 predicted proteins | sample Alteio_BWMinCont_37_FD_153278 | JGI IMG/M metagenome (GOLD analysis project Ga0207031, IMG submission 153278) | Enriched cells from forest soil in Barre Woods Harvard Forest LTER site, Petersham, Massachusetts, United States -... | ecosystem: Environmental > Terrestrial > Soil > Temperate forest >... | reverse complement strand
TTGCCCGCGAGGGCGATGTGATTTTGTTCAAGGGTTCACGAGGCACCCACGTCGAGCGGGCCCTGGAGAGGTTTCTGTCTCCACCAAGTTAGATGCTCTACTGGCTGTTCTACGAAAAGCTGTTTCGCCTCTACACGCCCTTCCGCGAGTTTGGATATGTGACGTTCCGCACCGCGTCCGCCAGCCTTACGGCGCTGTTCCTCTGCGTCGCACTAGGACCTTGGCTGATCCAGAAGTTGCGGGAGTTTCAAATCGGACAATATATCCGGGAGGACGGGCCGCAATCGCACATGAAAAAAGCTGGAACCCCCACCATGGGCGGAATCCTGATCATCATCTCGGTGGTCGTTCCCACGCTGCTATGGGCGAATCTTCGAAACCCTTACGTGTGGATTGCGCTTTTTGGGATGGCGAGTTTTGGGCTGATCGGTTTCTGGGACGACTATGCGAAGATCCGGAACAAGCAAAACAAAGGCCTTACGGTACGGGAGAAATTCGGGATCCAGGTGGTGGCCGCGCTCATTGTGGGATTTATATTGCTCAGCCTCCACGCCAACAAATTGTACTCCACTAGCATTAACGTTCCATTCTTCAAATCCTTCAAGCCCGATCTGCTGATTGAGCCTTTGGCGCACAACTGGTACACGTATCCATTGGCATTCGCCGGTTTCTACGCGTTCATGGTGCTGGTGATTGTGGGCGCGTCGGACGCAGTGAACCTGACGGACGGCCTGGACGGACTGGCTATCGGCCTAATGATCATTGCCTCGGGTGCAATGACGATTTTGACTTACGTCAGCGGTAACGCGAAGCTCGCCGAATATCTCGATCTGGCCCGGCTGCCAGGCGCCGGAGAGCTGACCATTTTTTGCGGATCGATGGTGGGCGCATCCATTGGATTTCTCTGGTACAACGCGCATCCTGCCGAAATTTTCATGGGCGACGTCGGATCGCTCGCACTGGGCGGAGCGCTAGGCGTGGTCGCGGTCTTAATCAAGCAGGAGATCCTGCTGCTGTTCATCGGCGGCGTATACGTGATCGAAGCGCTGTCGGTAATCCTACAAGTGGGCAGTTACAAGCTTCGCAAGAAGCGGATCTTCAAGATGGCTCCGATTCACCATCATTTCGAGGCGTTGGGTTGGCCCGAGTCGAAAATCATAACCCGATTCTGGATAGCAGGTTTAGTAATGGCATTGTTCGCTCTAACGACGTTGAAGCTTAGATAGTGACCTCGGAAAGCGCGCTACCGAGCCGCGACCGTAAGGGAGCCGGTGCAGTTGAACTGGAATGGAATTGAATGGCCGAAAAGTAGTAGTAGTCGGAATGGCGCGCTCGGGCGTAGCCGCTGTAAAGCTGCTCCTCTCGAAAGGCGCAAGTGTCCGTGCAGTAGATGAAAAACCAATGGAAGACCTGCAAGGAATAACAGTAGAACCTCAAACCGAAGCAGCCTTCCGCGATGCGGACTTGGTGGTTCTTTCCCCAGGCGTCCCGGCAGACCTGGATGCCCTGACCACCGTGCGCACCCGCGGCGTTCAGGTTATCGGGGAGTTAGAACTGGCCGCGCCTTTTCTGAAGGGAAGGAATATCGGCGTCACCGGAACTAACGGCAAAACCACCACCACCGCGCTCACCGGTCACATACTGCGCGAGTCCGGAATCGCCTGCCAGGTGGGAGGCAACATCGGAACGGCCCCGGCTGCAATGGTTGAGACGTCGCGTCCGGATCAATGGAATGTGCTCGAGCTATCCAGCTTTCAACTCGAAACTATCCAAACCTTTCACGCTCCCATCGCAGCTTGCCTCAATGTCACGCAAAATCACCTGGACCGTCATCATACGTTCGAGAACTATAGGAACGCGAAGGCACGGCTGTTCGAAACGCAACGTGAGAACGATTGGGCGATCCTCAACGCGGACGATCCGGTCACGGTCGAATTCGGCCGGCGCACTCCCGCCACCGTCGCATGGTTCAGTAGTTCTCATCCGGTTTCCGGCGCGTGGTTGGATGGCGAGGTGATTCGCGTAGAGGATGCCGAGCTGGTCAATGTGCGCGAACTGCGCCTGCGCGGCCGCCACAACTATGAAAACGTAATGGCGGCGGCCCTCATGGCCAAACGCGCCGGCGCCGAATGGCCGCGGATCGGAAGCGCCGCGAAAACCTTCGCGCCCGTCGAGCATCGGCTGGAGCTAGTCCAAGAAATCGACGGAGTGGCCTACTACAACGATTCTAAGGCCACTAGTGTCGACGCCACTCTCAAAGCCATGGGCGCGTTTCCCGGCGGCCTTTGGATCATTTTGGGTGGAAAAGACAAAGACAGCGACTATACGGTACTGCGCGGACCGCTACACGCGAAAGCCAGAGCTGCGCTACTAATTGGGTCGGCGGCGAAGAAAATTGCTTCGCAAATCGGCGATGCCACGCTTGTAGTGCAATGTGGCACGCTGGCGGCAGCAGTGCAGCAAGCCTCTCGCGTTGCCTCGCCCGGCGACACGGTTCTGCTTGCGCCCGCCTGCGCAAGCTTCGACCAATTCGAAAACTTTGAGCAACGCGGCCGGGTCTTCAAAGACCTGGTGCGCGCCTTAGCGGAAGGAGCAAACTGATGGCTCAGCGACTGAAGACAGACTGGCTATTGTTTTCCACAATCGTCGCCATGGTGGGTTTCGGCCTGGTTATGGTCTACAGCGCCTCTTCCGTGGTGGCCGAGCTTAACCCGCAAATCAAATCAAGTTTCCATTTCGTGAGCCACCAATTGGTCTGGGCGGGTTTTTCCTTCATCGTGCTGATGTATTTCAAAAAGCGCGATTATCGGCGGCTGCACAGCCCGGCCTGGGCCTTTGGTTCGGTGGGCGTGGTGCTAATGCTTCAGATTCTAGTTTTCATCGCCGATAGCAAGACTCACCGCTGGTTTCGCCTAGCAGGAGTCGGCACGCTGCAACCCTCCGAGTTCGCAAAACCCGCGCTGCTTATCTTTTTGGCCTACTTTGTGGCGCAGCGGCAGGAGACGCTCAACACCCGGCGAACCATGGCAGCCGTTTGTCTTCCGCTGGCAGTGCTCGCGGCTACAGTTGGAATCGGTGACCTGGGCACGGCTATCGTAATGGTTGTTCCGGCTGCGATTGTATTTTACGTCGCCGGATTGCAGCGTAAACTGGTCACTGCTGCGCTGGTCGCCGGACTTCTTTGCTCGGTCGCGTTTGTGGCTTACAAGCCCTATCGCCTGGCACGCATTGTTGGATTTTTCGATCCCCAATACAAGCTGGTCTCGATTTTCGATAGGAATGGCCGGATCAAGAAATATATCAGTGAATCCATCACCACGCGCGATCCCGGATATCAGGCGCGGCAATCCAGGATTGCAGTAGGGAGCGGTGGACTGGTGGGCTTGGGGCCTATGCAAGGCATCCAGAAACTTTACTATCTGCCGGAGGCGCACACGGATTTTATCTACGCCGTGATCGGCGAAGAGTTGGGATTCTTCGGTTGCAGCGCCGTACTGGCCGGATTTCTGGTTATTCTGTGGCGAGGTTTACAGGTTGCGTGGGAGGCGCAGGACGATTTTGGCCGCTACCTGGCCCTGGGCCTCACCTCATCCATCGTGATCCAGGCCTTTATCAATATCAGTGTGGTGTTGGACATGGGTCCCACCAAAGGGATTCCGCTTCCCATGATCAGCGCTGGCGGCAGTTCGTTGATGAGCACGCTGATCTGTTTGGGGATGCTGCTGAGCGTGAGCGAGCACTCGGAATGATTCTGACCGGCGCGAATGAACGCACATGGCAACCATTGTGATGGCCGGTGGAGGAACAGGGGGACATGTGCTTCCACTCCTCGCGGTGGCGAGCGAGTTGAGGACACGCGGGCACGAGTGCGTCTTCATCGGCACGCGCGCCGGCTTCGAGGCCAAACTGGTGCCAGCTGCGAACTTCCCGCTGGAGTTCATCGAGATTGGCGGGCTCAACAGCGTGGGCGTGGCGCGCGGCGTCCGGACCCTGACTCAACTTCCATTCAGCGTATTGAGGGCTCGTCAAATGCTCAGTAGGCATCGGCCTAGCGCCATTTTCAGCATAGGCGGCTACGCGGCCGGTCCGGTGGTTCTGGCTGGCTTGTGGAAACGCCTGCCCATCCTGGTGATGGAGCCGAACGCGATTCCGGGACTCAGCAATCGTAACGTCGGCCGCTTTGTGACGCGCGCGCTTCTGAATTTCCCCGAAACCGCGCGGTTCTTTCCTCCCGGAAAATCGGTGATCACCGGGCTTCCGGTGCGCCCGGAATTCTTCTCCATCCGGCCCAAGGTGCGGGAAGCCACGTTGACGGTCCTGATTACCGGGGGAAGCCAGGGCTCGCGCAGATTGAATGAAGCCGCGCGGGCAAGCTGGAGTTATTTTCGCGAGGCTGCGTTTCCAGTGAGATTTATCCACCAAACGGGAGTGGCCGGCCACGCAGCCCTGGCCAAGAAATTCGCCGAGACCGGTATCCAGGGGGAACTGCTGCCGTTCATTGACGACATGCCGGCCGCGTTTGCACGAGCGGACCTGGTGATCTGCCGCGCGGGCGCGGGAGCCCTGGCTGAACTGGCCGCTGCCGGCAAGCCGGCAATCCTGGTGCCTCTCCCCAGCGCAGCCGATAACCACCAGCTTCGTAACGCCGAGGCATTCACCAAGGCCGGCGCCGCGCAAGTGGTCCTGGACAGCCAGATGGATGGCGGGCGCCTGTTCGAGGAAGTGGGGAGGTTGAGCTCGCAACCGGCGCTGCTGAAGCGCATGGGCGAGCAGGCCCGCAAGTTTGCCCACCCGAAAGCCGCGCGGCAGGCTGCGGATATCGTGGAGGCTTCCATTGGCAATTGAAAGGTGTAACCTGCTCCCTATTGACATTAGGCTCGAAAGCCGAAACAATACGATATAAAAATGTTTTTTAAGTTACAACACCTGCATTTCGTTGGAATCGGCGGGATCGGTATGAGCGGGATCGCCGAGGTGTTGCTCAATCTGGGGTACCAAATCTCGGGCTCGGACGTGAAGCTCAGCCCTACCACGGAACGGCTGGCCCGCCTCGGCGCCCGTATTTTCGAAGGCCACGCCGCGGTCAACGTAGCGGGCGCCAAGGCCATAGTGGTCAGCTCGGCCGTGGACGATCAGAATCCGGAGGTCCAGGAAGCGCGCCGATTGTCGATCCCCGTGATTCCGCGCGGTGAAATGCTGGCTGAGTTGATGCGTCTGAAATACGGCATTGCCATCGCCGGAAGTCACGGAAAAACAACAACCACTTCTATGACCGCGACAGTTCTGAACGTGGCTGGATTGGATCCTACCGTAGTGGTGGGCGGCAAAGTGGCTGCTATGGGCGGTTCCAACGCACGGGTGGGCCACAGCGATTTCCTGGTCGTGGAATCCGACGAAAGCGATGGCTCATTCCTGAAGCTGAGCCCGATTCTGGCCGTCGTGACCAATATCGATCGCGAACATCTGGACCACTATGCGTCGATCTTCGAGATTCGCGCGGCGTTTCTCGAGTTCGTCCAAAAAGTTCCTTTCTACGGGGCCGCGATTCTGTGCCTGGACGACGAGAATGTGCAGCAATTGCTTCCATCCGTGAACCGCCGGGCTATCACCTACGGGCGCAGCCATCAAGCGGCGCTGCGTATCGCGGACATGGAGTGTGGACCTTTCGAGAGCCGATTCTCAGTCCGGGCGCGAGGACACGATTTGGGACAGTTCCACCTGCGCGTACCGGGAATTCACAACGTGCTCAATGCCACAGCCGCCATCGCGATCGGGCTTGAGCTGGAAGTAAAGCTGGCGGCAATTCAAGAGGCCATCGCAATGTACTCGGGCGTGGACCGCCGCTTTCAGACGCGCGGTTCAGAGCGCGGTATCACCGTGATCGACGATTACGGCCATCATCCCACCGAGATTCGCGCCACTCTCGCGGCCGCGCAGTTGTGCAAGTTCCAGAGGATTCTCGCGGTCTTTCAGCCGCATCGCTATACGCGCACCCAGCACCTGATGGACGAATTCGCCCGGAGCTTTCATCAGGCCGATGTGGTTTACATTTTGGATATTTACGCTGCCTCCGAGACGCCCATTGAAGGAATCACGGGCAGTACGCTGGCGGAACGAATGCGAGAATTCGGCCATCAATGCGTCGAATATACGGGGACCATCGAGCGCACCGCCGATGCCGTGGTGGGGAGCGCGCGTGACAAAGATCTGGTGATCACCCTGGGCGCCGGTAACGTGTGGCAGGTGGGCGAGCGCGTGCTCGAAAAACTGCGAGAGGCGGCCTAGATGGCGCCCCAGGCCAAGGACCAGAAACGTCGCACGCCGGCAGTGCGTGTGATCTTTCGCTACGGACTGATCGTCATCGGAGCCAGTCTGCTTCTCACGAGCTGCATCTACGCCTCGCAACGCTTCGAGAAGTTTCTAATCCGCGATCCGCGCTTCCTCCTGCCCGGACCCGCGGACTACGGATTGGAAAGTCCGAATCTAGAGGTGGAGGGAGTAAAATACGCCTCGCGCGCGCAAATTCTGAGGATTTTTGATGCGGATATGGGCCGCAGCGTCTTCTTGTTTCCAATCGGCGCGCGCCGGAGAGCTCTGCTCAATGTCCACTGGGTGCGCGAGGCGTCCATCGTGCGGGTCTGGCCGAATCGCATCCAGGTACGCATTGAGGAACGCCATCCGGCCGCATTTGTGAAATTGCGCGCCGAAAGCATGGATCGTTGGGCGCTGATTGACGAGGAAGGCGTCATTCTCGATCCGCCCCAGAAGGCCCCTTTCCATCTGCCGATGCTGGCCGGCATCAATCCGGAGGAAAGCGTGGCCCAGCGCGCTATTCGCGTCCGCAGAGCGCAACGACTGGCGCAGGAACTGGGTAGGCTCGCGGAGAAAATCTCTGAAACAGACGTCACCGATCTGGACGACTTGAAAGTCACCCAGAAGCTGGATGGAAGAGCCGTAACGCTGATGCTCGGCGAACGCAACTTCGCGTCCCGGTTGCAGAACTTTCTGGAGCACTACCCGGATATTCATCGTAGAATCCCGCAAGTCACGACCTTTGATTTGCGGCTGGACGACAGAATCACGGGAGTGGGGGCGGCCAACTGATGCCCGATCAACCTCAGATCGCGGTTGGCTTGGACGCAGGCAGCGCCTTCACCCGCTGCATCATCCTGGGGATGGAAGAAGGGCGGCTTCGTTTTCTCGGTCACAGTGAAGTGCCCTCCAGCGGATGGCACAAGAGCCGGCTCACCGATCAGGCAGCGCTCACTCGATCTGTTCAACAAGCCGTGCGCCAGGCGGAGTCCGCGGCCCATGTGGTGGTGGATGCCATGGTGGTGGGAGTCGGAGGAGTCACTATCGATGGGCACAATAGCCGCGGGATTTATGAATTTGGAAGACCCCGCCCCGTCTCCATTGAGGACATGGCTTATGCAGTGGAGCGCAGCGAACAAGTGCGGTTGGAAGACGATCGCGCCATTCTTCACCTGTTCCCGCAGGACTTCACGCTGGACGGCCGGTCCGGAAAACGTTACCCACGCGGCTCAGTTTGCGCGCGGCTTGAGGCCAACGTTCACCTCGTCACAGTTTCCGAGCAGGAGCACGATTCCATTTGCGCCGCCGTGCACCAGGCTTCCTACGCAGTGGAAGAGACCGTATTTGAGCCGGTGGCTGCCGCATATTCCGCGATTTCGAAGGACGATCGTGTGCGGGGAGTGGCGGTGGTGGATATTGGGATGCACTCCACCGGCCTGGTGGTTTACGATGGCGAGGCGGTGGTGCTGGCGCGCAGCCTGCCTATCTCGGCCGATCATTTGACGCGCGATGTCGCAGTGGGGCTGACGGTGCAGTACGCCGATGCCGAACGCCTCAAGCTGGAGTACGGATGCGCCATGCTGGGTCTCACCTCAGACCATAGTTTCATTGAGGTGCCTTCGCTCGAGGGGCGGCCGGCACGGGAAGCGCCGCGCAAGCAGTTGAATGAAATTCTCGAGGCCCGCGCCGAAGAGCTGTTTATCCATATCGGCTCGGAGCTGGTCACCATCGGGATGGAACAGAAGCTGCTCGAGGGAATTATCTTGTCCGGCGGCGGCGCATTGCTCAATGGCATGTGCGACATGGCCGAGCGGGTTTTGAATTGTCCGGCGCGCATCGCGTTGCCGGGCGGCATGGAGAATTTTCCGGAAGAACTGTGCACTCCGGCCTGGGCAGCCGCGGCTGGCTTGGCCCGATATTCGGCGCGCTGGAAGATGAAGCGCGAGGGTAAGCGCAAGGCTCCCGGATTGGTGGGGTTGTTGTTTCGATGAAGAGAACTAAGGCAGGAAGTCATCCAGAGGAAAAAATGCCTGTGTCACAGGAGGGTTTTGAAATGGACGCGACGAAGTTTATCATCCAGGAAGAAGAAGCTCTGCACGGCACCAAGATCAAGGTCGTGGGCGTCGGCGGCGGAGGCTCGAACGCGGTGGCTCGCATGATGAATGAGGGGCTCACCGGTGTCGAATTCCACATACTCAACACCGACGTCCAGGCCCTGAAGGCGTCGCCGGTCCCTAACAAACTGGCGATTGGCGCCAAGGTGACCAGCGGCTTGGGCGCAGGTTCCGATCCAGGCCTCGGCCGGCAGGCTGCGCTTGAAGACACCGAACGCATCATCGAAATTTTGGAAGGCGCGGACATGGTATTCGTTACGGCCGGACTTGGAGGTGGCACCGGGACTGGAGCCGCGCCCGTGGTGGCCGCCTTGGCCAAGGAACTGAACGCTCTCACGGTGGCCGTGGTTACCAAGCCGTTCGGCTTTGAAGGACCGCGCCGGATGAAACAGGCCGATCGCGGACTGTCCGAGATCGGCGGCACTGTCGACACTGTCATTACTGTTCCCAACGACCGCTTACTTGAATTAGTCCCCCGTGGTACCAGCTTCTTTGAAGCCTTCCGTACGGCGGACGATATCCTTCGGCAAGCCGTGCAGGGAATCAGCGACATTATCACCACCCCCGGCCTGATCAATCGCGACTTCTCCGACATACGTTCCATCATGCTGGGCATGGGCTACGCGATGATGGGCACCGCGTCGGCCTCCGGCGAAAACGCCTCCATCGAAGCTGCACGCCAAGCCATCAGTTCTCCGTTGATGGAAGAGGGCGGCGTAAAGGGCGCGCGCGGCGTCCTAATCAACATTACTGGATCCAGCCGTCTCAGCCTGCACGACGTGAACGAAGCATGCTCCTTGATTCGCGCGGCTACGGCGAATGAGGATGCTCAGATCAATTTTGGCGTGGTCTTGAACGAATCGATGAAGGACGAGGTGAAGATCACCGTGATCGCCACCGGATTCCAGCGCGATAATCTTCCGCAATTGGCGCGACGGGTGTCTGCAGGCGCCGATGCTGTAATGCCGGAACCGGCGTTTCCGCCCCCAGCGCCCATCATGGAGCCGGTCATGAGCAGCGGGCCGCTTTTCCGGGACATGAGCCCGCCGCCTCCGCCTGCGCCCGTGATGGAAGAAGCTTCGCCCGTCCCCGTGGATGATCTGGAAGTCCCGGCTTTCTTGCGCCGCGAACGCAGGCTATATCAATAACTGGTTCCCGGTCCACGCAGCACTTTGCCGGGCAGCGCGTTGGTTTGCTGGCCGTTCTCGATCACCGGAACGCCATTGACCAATACGTATTGCATACCTTCAGATAACTGATTTGGATTTTCGAAAGTCGCCTTATCGCGAATGGTGCTGGGATCGAAGATCACAATATCGGCCCACATGCCCTTCTTCAGCACTCCGCGATCGGTTAGCCGCATCCGCTGAGCCGGTAGCGCGCTGAATTTCCGGATGGCATCTTGGAGTGAAAGCTTGTGTTCCTCGCGTACATATTTGCGAAGAATATGTGGAAATGTACCATAGGCGCGTGGATGCGGATGTTCCGCGCCCAGTACACCATCGGGCGCAGTGCCCTGCGAATCGTTGCACACCGATACCCACGGTTGCTGTAACGCGAGCATGACATCCGGCTCCGTCATTCCGAATACCGCTACCGAACTGAGTGAATCATCGATGAGCAGATCGAAGATGGTGTCAATGGGATCTTTGTTCTCGAGCTTGGCTATTTCGGCGATAGTCTTGCCTTGCAAAGGAAGCAGCTTCGGGTTATGGACAACGCTCAGCAGGATCGCTTGCGGCCCGTCGATCTCCTGCCACTCATTGTCCCAGGCAGTGCTGGGCGCAAGCATCTCTTTGCGGATGCGGGCGCGCGTGGTCGGATCCTTCAAGCGTTCTAGCAGCTTGGCATCTCCGCCGTCGTGCGCCCAGGGCGGGATAAACGCTGAAAACGAGTTAAACCAGGCCGTATAGGCGTACGTGTCTGCCGTGATGTCCACGCCTGACTCGCGCGCCTTCTCGATCTGCGCTACGATCTCCGGCATGCGCCCCCAGTTGCTTTTGCCGGCCACTTTAAGATGCCATATCTCGGCCGGGATCTTCGCCTCGCGGCTGATCCGGATCACTTCATCAATCGCCGCTGTAATGGCATCGCCTTCGCTGCGCATGTGTGTGGCATAGATGCCGCCCGTCTTCGCCGCTTCCGATGCCAGCGCGATTAATTCTTCCGTACTCGCATACGGAGCCGGCGCGTATTGCAACGAGGTCGAAAGCCCTACTGCTCCATCTTGCATAGCCTCCCGCACCAACTGTTTCATCCGTTCCAGCTCGTTCGGGGTCGGCGCACGGTCCTGGTCACCCAGTACCACTCGTCGAACCTGTGTGGCGCCCACATAGCTCGCGAGATTGATTCCAATGCCTTGCTTTTCGAGCCGCGCGAAGTACTGGCGGAACGTGGTCCAGTCTGGTGTGATGTGGTAATGATCGTAGTCATCGTGGGGCCGGACCGTGCGGAGATCCTGGTTCAACGGCGCGATCGAGTTGCCCTCGCCCGTGATCTCGGTGGTGATGCCTTGAAAGGTCTTCGATGGCAAATGGGGATTCACGAGGATAGTCAGTTCCGACTGCCCCAGCATGTCGATAAATCCAGGCGCTACCACCATTCCGTGAGCGTCGATGCTCTCCTTGGTTTCCGCGTGCGCGAGTTGACCGATTGCAGCGATTTTCCCGCCTTGAATCGCAATGTCGCCCGAGTACCACGGCGATCCAGAGCCGTCGATGATGCGACCGTTGCGAATTACAAGGTCGTAAGGTTGAGATTGGGCCAAGCCGACTGCCATGGTGAGGAGAACAGTGAAGCTCTTCATTTACAAGGCATTATAACCCTGCCGCAGAGTTCCGATCCATTGCTTACACCAGAATTACCATGTAATATTGACAGTAGATATCAAATCCACTATAATCACAACTAGAGGTTTTTTGCTATGAGCAGTCACGCCACCAAATTGGGCCAGACGATGTTAGTTGCGGACGAAGCTTGGTGCGCGCTAGCATTACTGCACCGGGAAAGTGAGGGCAGGGAGTCTTTTTCAGCCCGCGAGATCCTGGACCGCGTCAAGGCTGAACGTGCCAGTCCCGAGCTTCGCCCTGGAATACAGGCCCATATTTATTTGCACAACGTTGCGAATCTGGAACCAAACTCTGCCCGGTACCGGATGTTCTACAAGCTCGCGAATGACACATATCGACTATGCCGTCCAAGCGATCAATCTCATCCTTCTCGAAAAGGAAAGATGAAACCATCGAGAGAGGAACTCCCCAGTCAATACCACTATTTACTTGACTGGTATGCAGATGAATATTGCACTAAGGAGTCAGGCATGAAAGAAGAAGACGATCCAATCCTGAAAATGCGCGGCATCGGCAAAGAGATGTGGGCCGGCACGGATGCGGACGAATATGTTCGCGATCTGCGCTCCAACTGGTACGGGGACCAACGCGATAGCAAGTGAAGAGTATTTTTTGGGATACCAATCTTTTCATATATCTGCTAGAGGACAGCCCTAAGTTCGGCCAAGCCGTCGCTGAACTGCGCCGCAGAATGTTGCGTCGCAACGACCGGCTTTTCACCAGTGCGATGACTGTTGGAGAAGTCCTGGTGAAACCTCTCGGAAGCGGTAACGCCGCGCTGGCGGACCGCTACCGAACCCTATTCAGCGGTCCACATATCACCGTATCGGCATTCGACCTGCGTGCGGCTGAAGCTTATGCTAATATTCGCCAGGATCGAAGCATCTATCCCGCGGATGCGATTCAACTGGCATGCGCCGAATCGGCTAAAGCCGATCTCTTCATTACGAATGACGACCGGCTCACTCAGAAGAACATCCCAGGCGTCAGTTTCTTCATTGCCAGTTTGACTCGCGCTCCTGTTTAACGCCATGGTTAGTTAACGCATGGTTACAATGGGGAGGCACGATGCACGCTGTTATCCCATTTCTGTTGCGGCATGGGTATTGGGTTCTGGTTGCGAGCGTTTTCGCTGAGGGAATCGGTTTGCCCATCCCGGCGCTCCCGGTTTTGCTCGGCATGGGAGCACTCGCGGGATTGGGTAATTTCTCAATCTGGACCTCCCTCGCCCTGTCCGTAGCCGCTGCTTTGACCAGTGACGTGATCTGGTTCCGGCTGGGACGCATCCGGGGCAGCTCCATTCTCAACCTGCTGTGTCGTATGTCTCTTGAGCCGGATTCGTGCGTCAGCAACACCAAGAGCCTTTTCGGCAGACTGGGCGCGCGAGCCTTGATGGTCGCGAAATTTGTTCCAGGCCTCGGCGCTACCGCTGCGCCGCTGGCCGGGCTGACCAGGATGAATCCATGGAAATTCATCGCCGCCGACGCCACGGGTGCGGTGGCCTGGAGCGCAACCTACCTGGCCGCGGGATACGTCTTCCGCGATCAACTGGAGCTGGCGGCGGAGCAGGCCGGACGGTTGGGTTCATTCTTGGTGGTGGTGATTGGCGCCGTGCTGGGAAGTTATGTCGGATGGAAATATTATCAGCGCCGGCGCTTCATTCGGGGCCTGCGTGTAGCGCGCATCACGCCCGAGGAATTGATGAAGATGATTACGGTGGGCGATCCCATCGCCATAGTGGATCTTCGTCACGAATTGGAGGTGAAGAACGACAGAGTCAAACTGCCGGGCGCGATCTGTATGACGCTGGAGGAGATCGCGATCCGGCATGAGGAGATCCCGCGCGATCGGGAGGTGATCCTCTACTGTTCTTGACCAAACGAAGCCTCCAGCGCCCGTGCGGCGCTGCAATTATTCCGCAAGGGAGTAATTAACGTCCGGCCGTTGCTAGGCGGACTCGAAGGGTGGCGAGAACGTGGCTTTCCATTGGAACCTGTGAAGTAGATTTCGAATATCTGCTCTTCCGTGAAAGCCCACCGACTCCTATGTCAAACTAGAGTCGTGCCCGATTTTTGTACCTGCGGCGCGCAATTGCCGCCCGATGCCCGATTCTGCCACAAGTGCGGAAAGCCGCAGTACGATTATCCGGGCCTCACAGAAGAAACCGTCGCTCCAACGCCGCCACCCTTACCCACGCCCCAAGTTCAGACACCGCTTGAAATCAGTTTTCACAATGGGCTGGCCGTGCGCATCGGTCTCTTGGCAGCGTTGACGGCCGTGTTGCTATTCCTGTTTCCATTGCCTTTTCCGTTCTTACGCCTTCTGCTGGCTTTCATCGCCGCGGGATTTCTGGCGGTTTTCGCCTATACGCGGCGCACGGGACAGATGCTAAGCATCCGAAGTGGCGCGCGCATGGGCTGGATCACCGGCATTTTCTCCTTCACTTTCATTACCATTCTCTTCACCGTGGCCATGGTGGTTATTTCGAACGAAGGTGGACTGGTGAAATTCTTCCGTAGTCAGTTGCCTCCCAACGATGCCCGCACCGAGCAGTTGACGCAAGCTCTCAACAATCCCGCTACCTTAGCCGGCGGCCTGGTGTTCTCGGTCGTCATGCTGTTCATCATTCTCACCGCGCTGCCGGTGTTGGGCGGCGCCCTGGGTGCGAAGGTCCTCGCAAAGGAATGATCCAGGCAGGCCTGCTGGTAGTGGCCGTTCTAGTAGCGACGGCGGCATCAATATGTCATGCACAAACCGCGGCCTCGGTGGCACCCGGCCAGCTCACGGGCAAGCAACTCCAACTGAACATCGATTCCTTCGAGTACGTCTGGACCACGGTTCGCGACAAACATTGGCAGGCCAAGCCGGCGGGCCTTGACTGGCAAGCTGTCCATGACGAACTGCGCCCGGTTATCGAAAAAGTCTCCACGATGGAAGCCGCGCGCGCGGTTTTGAACGACATGTTGGGCCGCTTGCATGAGACGCACTTCGCCATCATACCCAGCGATCTTTATTCCGACCTGGATGGCTCCAGCGCCAAGGGCGAAATCACCACTGGTATGGACGTGCGCGTAGCCGGTTCCGGCGTGCTTGTCACGTCCGTGGAATCCGGCTCCTCAGCCGCACGGGAAGGCGTCCAGCCTGGTTGGCAAATTCTGAAGATTGGCTCGACGGATCTTGCTCCGGTTGTTGAAAAGTTGAACCGAACCTACGCTCGATCCACTTTGCGCGAGTTAGTACTGCGCGAAGCGATTCTCGCCCGCTTGGAAAGCAAGCCCGGAGAACCCGCCGCCGTCGAATTCCTGGATGGAGCCAACCAGCGGATAACTAAGTCGCTCACGCAGGGAAAGCCGCGGGGCGTATTGTCCAAATTTGGATTTTTGTATCCGATGCACGTTTGGTTTGATGCTTCAAAAGTCGCGAACGGCGTCATCGGCTACGTGCGATTCAATATTTTTCTGGATCCCGCACACGTGATGAACCAGTTTGGCGAAGCTGTCGAGGGATGTAAAGCGTGCCAGGGCTTCATCATCGACCTGCGCGGGAATCCGGGCGGAATCGGGGCGATGGCCATGGGAATGGCGGGTTGGTTCATCGATCAACCGGATCAGCGGCTAGGTACACTTTACATGCGCGATACCACCTTGAAGTTCGTGGTGAATCCACGCGTGTACACATTCGCAGGGCCGCTTGCAATTTTGGTGGACGGAGCTTCGGCATCCACATCGGAAATCCTCGCGGGAGGGCTGAAAGATCTGGGACGCGCGCGCATCTTCGGCACGCGCACCGCGGCTGCGGCATTGCCATCGGTTTTTGAGATGCTGCCCAACGGAGACGGCTTTCAGTATGCCATTGCCAATTACATTTCCGAAGGCGGCAAGCCTCTGGAAGGCCTGGGAGTAACCCCGGATGTGGAAACGCCACTCACTCGCGAATCGATGTTGGCCGGAAAAGATCCGGCTCTGGACGCGGCCGTTATCTGGATTCAATCGGCGGCGGCGAACCAGAAACGAGAAACGAGAAACTAGAAATGGATTGGTTCTACGGGGACGCGGGCAAACAGATCGGGCCGATCGATGACGCCTCCCTTGAAGGACTAGCGACAGCCGGGATCATCCGCGACGAGACACTGGTCTGGCGCGCCGGAATGGCAAACTGGCAGCCCTACGTGACCGTTCGGCCCGTGAAGCGGCCGACATCGGCGGAAGGCATCGCCGGTGACACGCGCTTCTGCTCGGAATGCGGTCGCCCTTACCCGCCGGAGGAAATGGTTACGTTCGGAAGCTCCCTGGTTTGCGCCGCATGCAAACCAGTTTTCGCGCAGAAACTGCGTGAAGGCATTCGGCCGGCCGGTGCGATACGCTATGGCGGATTCTGGGTCCGCTATCTCGCCGTCTTGGTGGACAGCCTGATTTTTTGCGTCCTCATCGTAATCGTCTTCGCCATCGGGCTGTTGCTGTTCCCAGTGGACTGGGCCAATGTGGGGCGCTCACAACCAGACCTCATGCGATTGGTGGCACTGGAGGGCGTGGTGTGGCTCTGCGCTCTTCTGTTTGCGGCGGTATACGAAACATTGATGATTGGCCGATATGCCGCAACACTCGGGAAAATGGCGTGCGGCCTGCGCGTGGTGACGAGCGAAGGTGGAAAGGTATCCTACGGCCGATCCCTGGGACGGCACTTCGCGAAACATCTGAGTAGTTTCATCATTGGCATCGGATACATCATGGCGGGTTTTGACGACGAGAAACGGGCGTTGCACGATCGCATTTGCGATACTCGTGTGATTAGAAAATAGTCTTCGATGCCCTTCGCGCCGGAATATCTCGGGTGTTCAAGTTGCAATGCGCCCATCCCGGCCGGAGACTGGAATCGCGAGCACGCCTTTTGCGCGGCCTGCCGCGCTCCAATTCAAGCGCTGGTCTTCCCCGCATTCTTCTTGAAGCCGGGCACCGCGACCAGCGGAACTCCAGTGCTGGAAGCCGGCGACGCCAGCTGTTTCTACCATCCCCTCAAACGCGCCATTGTTCCTTGCGATCACTGCGGCCGGTTCCTGTGTGGCTTATGCCAGGTGGAATTTCTGGGCCAGAATTGGTGCCCACGCTGCATTCAGGCCAGCAGTGAAAAGGGCCAGCTTACGCACCTGGGCCGGAGCCGCACGCTCTATGACAACCTGGCGCTGATGCTCGCAATCGTTCCCGTTGTGCTGGTCTTTACGACCGTCATTACGGCGCCGATCACCTTGTACATGGTGGCCCGATACTGGCGTGCACCGTCCAGTATATTGCCGCGCACCAAGATTCGTTTCTACATCGCCGCGCTTCTCGCCACGATCCAGATTGGAGCCTGGATATGGCTGGTCTTATTCATAATCTACCGGCGATGACAAGCGAATCTCAGTATCGGCGTGTGCCAGGGCGCTCCGGGCTGTTCGTGCGCGATTCCTTATGGATTAGCGCCGGCCATTTGTTGAGTGTCCGGCGGAATCCGTTTTCGGAGTCCTACCGGCGATTTTATTTCAGCGATATTCAGACCATCGTCATTACCGAGCTTCCCGATCTGTTGTCGCCTTATGGTTACGCCGCGGCCGGCTTTCTAATTGTCACTGCCGTCGCGCTCATCTACACGCGGTATCCCGCATGGGGAAGTTTGTGCACGATTGCCGCGCTCGCGGCGTTCATCGTGAGCCGGCGAAGCGCCGACTGCGCCTGCTATCTGCAGACGTCGGTTAGCACCGAGCTGCTCCCATCCCTCAGAAAGCGTGTGGATGCCGGAAAAGCCGTGCCTCTTTTAAAAGCAGAGATTGAGAAGGTGCAGGGCAGCGTTAGCGCTGAAGTTTTGGAAGCGGGTTCTGTCGATTCGCGCGCCCGCCGGCTGGCCAAGCCTAAACCAGAGCTTCGTCATTGTGGTGGCCAGGTGCACTGGATCGCGTTCGCGCTGATCCTGGTCTGGGGTACCCTCACGTCCATGTCCATGAAAGTCGTGTCCTTTCCCTTTGGTATTGCCGCAGGGGTTGTCAGCACTGCAGTTTTATTGCTGTTAATTTTGGCTGCCATTCAACAACGCAACAGCGACCTTGCGTTGAGTGTTCGCCGAGCGGTCTACGTTGGGCTGGCGTTTTACCTTGCAAGCGGGCTGGTAAGCTTCGTGGTTAGCATCAATATAGCGTGGCGCCTGGGAACTGGAGTTAAGGGTTCAGTGACAATCATGGACAATCCGGCGTTTAAAGCATTTCAACTGGTTGATCTCATCGCCTTTTGCCTGGTCGGCTGCGTGGGCCTCATTCTTATGTGGCGTCATACGCGCACTCTGCGCACGCCGCCGCCCCTCGCGGTTGGAAACGGCGGATGATCCTCGAGCGTTGTCTCCATCACGAGTTTCGAGAAGCCGCCTCGCGTTGTCCCATCTGTCTGCGTTATTTCTGCCGCGAGTGCGTCACTGAGCATGAGGATCGCGTTCTCTGCGCCGAGTGCCTAAAGAAGCTGGTGGCGGGCGAAACCGTGCGAGCCAGCGGATTTCGCCGCCTGCTCGGTGGCGTGCTTCCTTGGGCCGGTCTGCTGGTGGCATGGCTGTTTTTTTACGCGCTGGGCCGCACGCTAATGCTGATTCCCGCGGCCGTTCATGACGGAACAATCTGGATGTCCCGATGAGGCTGGATGTCCCGATGAAGCGGCCAGCCAAGAGCGCAGTTGAACTCTTCGAAGAGGCGGTCTATTTGCTGCGGAGCGCTCCGGCATCCGTGCTGGCCGTATACTACGCAGGCTCGTTACCCTTCGTGCTGGCGTTCGAGTTCTTTTGGGCCGACATGAGCCAGAGCGCATTCGCGTACGATCATTGCGCTCCAGCAGCGCTGGGCTTGGCGCTATTGTTCCTGTGGATGATGTACTGGCAGGCCCTGTTTGTGCGTCGTCTGCACGCAGAACTTTCGGGCGTAGGTGCACCATCCTGGAGGGCAAACCAGGCACGCCGGCTCGGATTCCTGCAGCTCGCCGTGCAGCCGACCAAATTCCTGGTGTTGCCCGTAGCGGCCCTGATCCTGCTGCCATTTGCCGGAGCTTACGCGTTCTATCAGAATTTGATGGCCGTGAGGGATGATGAATCGGAGAGTCTTCCGCGGGCCGTCGGTGCTGCCAGGAAACAGGCGCTCGTGTGGCCGACACAGAACTGGACGCTGATCGCGATTCTGGCCTTGCTTGAGGTGGTGGTATTTCTAAATATTGCGGCAGCGATTTTGATCGCGCCGTATCTGGCGAAGCTGCTGCTCGGGATGGAGAATGTATTCACGCGCAGCGGTCTGGCGACCATGAACACCACTTTTCTTGCTGTTACCGCGAGTCTCACCTATCTGGTTACAAATCCGCTAGCCAAGGCGGTGTACCTGCTTCGGTATTTCTACGCCCAATCGGTTAAGACCGGCGAGGACTTGCGCGTAGCACAAGCATTCCTGCCTGTGTTGTTGGTGCTTTTAATACCAACGCTCGTAGCCGCGCAACCCGCGCCGCCCACTTCTCCACCCGCAGTCTCCATCGAACAGCTGAATCATGCGATCGACGACGTTATTCATCGCCCGGAGTTCACCTGGCGGCTTCCCAGACCGCAACGGCCACCCGAGAACAATCCGAACTGGTTCATCCGCGCGACGCAGGCGTTCCTGGATGCAACGGTCCGCGGCGCGCGTCAAGTCGGCCGATGGGTAGATCAGTTTGTGAGCTGGCTGGGCGACAAGCTGAAATCGATGTTGCCGGGATTTGGGGGGAACCATCCCGGCCCTGATTCGCGCATGCTGCGTGCGCTGCTCTATTCACTTCTCGTGGCCGTCGCGGCGCTGCTTGGCTGGCTGCTCTGGCGCACAGTACGATCCGGTAAACGGACGCGCAGCACCTTAGAGGCCACGCCTGTGGCAGCACCCGCGGTGGAACTGAGCGAAGCCGATCTCGAAGCCGACCAGCAAGCGCTGGATCAATGGCTCCAGCTTGCCCGCGATTGCATGGCCCGGCAAGAATTGCGCTTGGCGCTGCGTGCATTGTATCTGGCTTCGCTTGCCCAGCTCGCGGAACGCTCACTGATTTCCATCCAGCGTGGCAAGTCAAATCAGGATTACGCGCGCGAGCTTCACCGCAAATCCCGCGCGACGCCGGAACTGTTGGCTGTGTTCGTCCACAATGTGCGCGTGTTCGAGCGATCCTGGTATGGCCAGTATGCTGTGGATCGCGGCATACTGGAACAATTCGAGAACAATCTGCAAAAGATGAGGACTTGTGCGCCCCGGCAATAGAGGCTTGACGATCTTAATAATCGTGCTGGCCGGGGGTTTCCTTCTTGGCATTTGGAAACTGTATGAGTTGCGCTTCACGGCGGGCGACATCTATCCACAGTATTCGTCCCTGCGTGCCGATCCACTGGGAACCAAAGCGCTGTATGAAAGCCTGCGGCGAATTCCGGATCTTTCTACTGCTCGCAACTATCTTGCTCTCACGCGCCTGCCGAAAGGGAAAGCCACGGTGCTGTTCCTGGGTGAGAATCCGTTCCTGTTTGAAGCGATGCCAGAAGACGAAATAAAAGAGTTTGAAGCTTTGGCGAAAAGCGGCGCGCGCGTCGTGATCGCGATGCGACCCGTGAATCGCGTGCGGGAAGAGCCGGAGGATAAGAAGAAGCCCCGGGAAGCGCCAGCCTTTGAAAAGCGTTGGGGCATCCACTTCGACTACATCACGCGGCCGGCCGGGCAAGCTGAAGAAGAGACGGGCGCAACCCCCAAGCTGTCCGCGCTGTACTTCCGCGCCGAAGGACGAGTTTTGCATCGAGTGGAACGGACCTTCGGAACGGGCGCCATCGTGTTGCTGGCCAGTTGTTATCCGCTTAGTAACGAAGCGCTGGCAGGTGAACGCGACACAACTCTGGTCGCTTGGACACTGGGATCGAATCGCCAGGTGATTTTTGACGAGCATCATCTCGGCTTAACCGAAAGCGGCGGCATCGTTACGCTCGCTCGTAAATACCATCTGGAAGGGCTGGCCGCAATGCTCCTCGTTTTGCTCGGCCTTTTCATTTGGAAGAACTCCACCAGCCTTCTTCCGCCGCGATTGGAACAACGTGGCACCGAAGACAGTGTGGCCGCGAAGGACGTTAGTTCTGGTCTCGCAAATCTGCTGCGGCGAAATGTCCCAGCTAAGGCTTTGATGAAAACCTGTCTCGAGGAATGGGAAAGCTCGCGGCACGGAGCTAAGTTCTACTCCGCGGCAAAGATCGAGAGCGTTCGCACCTTAGCGCGGCGTGAAGGTGATGCGGTTGAGACGTACCGCAAAGTATCGCGGATCTTAGCAGAGCGGAGTGATGCATGAACGCCAAGCTCGAAAAGCTGATGCCGGTGCTCGATCGCGTGCGGCGTGAAGTTCACAAGGTGATCATTGGCCAGAACGACGTTGTGGATCAAGCGCTGATCGTAATCTTCACGGGGCACCACGCGCTGATTGAAGGCGTCCCCGGCATCGCCAAGACACTGCTCACGCGAACCCTGGCGCGCGTGCTGGGATGCGAGTTCGCGCGCATCCAATTTACGCCGGACCTGATGCCCGCCGACATTACCGGAACCAACGTCTTCAATCTCCAGCGAAACGAATTCACGCTGGTGAAGGGCCCCGTATTTACCAGTTTTTTGCTGGCCGATGAAATCAATCGCGCCCCAGCAAAAACGCAGTCCGCGCTGTTGCAAGCCATGCAGGAGCGTGTGGTCACTATCGACCGCGAGACTTATCCGCTTCCAGCCAACTTCACCGTATTCGCGACGCAGAATCCAATCGAATACGAGGGTACGTACCCGCTACCCGAAGCGCAGAAGGACCGTTTCATGTTCAAGATAGTCATGCGATCGCCGGAGCGCGCCGATGAGCTCGCGCTGGCCGTTAGAATGCTGGGAACGGATTCACCGGAACAGACCTTGTCCTCAGTAGAGGCGTGCGTTCAAGTTGAAGAACTCACCGAATTGAAGCTGTGCCTGAACGACGTCCTGGTCCGCGAGGAGCTGCTCGCTTACCTGGTGGATGTGGTCCGAAAAACGCGCGCGCACGAAAGTGTCCTGGTAGGGGCGGGTCCTCGCGCCACGCAAGCATTGCTGCTGTCCAGCCGCGCCCACGCGGCCATGGAAGGGCGTGATTTTGTGACGCCCGATGATATTCGCGCCATGGCGCCCCCGGTGTTGGAGCATCGTTTGATTGTGCGTCCGGAGTTTGAGATCGAGGGACTGGACGAGCGCGAAGTGGTCAACAAAATCCTCGGGGAAGTCCCAGTCCCCAGATAAACAATATGGTGACAGGTTTGCTCATTGCCCGATTTCCGGACGGAGTGCTTGGCCGCGGATGAGCGCAGATGAACGCGAATATGATCGTGCCTAGCTCGAGATTATTGGTCCTCCTGGGCGCTGTGGCGACCCCTGCGGCCCTGCTCGCCATGCTGCCTGGATTTGCCGCGCTTGGCTACGGACTCATCGCCGTGATCATATTGATAGCCATCTTCGATGCGCTAACAGCGCCACGCAGACTGGATGGGATAGACGCCCGCACCGCGGAGATTGTGCGCATGTGGAAGGATCGCCCGGCTGACATTGAAGTCACCCTTCGCAACCCGAGCCTGAAGCAAATCCAGTTACGAATCGGGCTCGCATTTCCAACCGAAATCGCTGCGCAAGAGGAAGAGCTCGCCACGGTCCTGCCCGCCGGAAGTGAATTTTCAAGAGTCACCTGGGCCTGCACGCCACCGAAGCGCGGAAAGTATCTCATCCAGCGGTGCGCCATCGAGCGGCCGTCTACGCTGGGCCTGTGGGCCGCACGCAAAATACTGCAGCTGCAATCGGAGATTCGGGTCTATCCGAACCTCGCCGCGGAACGCAAGAAATCCCCGGCATTCTTCAAGCGCGGACGCTTAGGTGCCCACGGCCAGCGCCAGGTTGGTAAAGGGCGGGAGTTCGAAAAGCTCAGGGAATACGCGCCGGGCGACGGATTCGATGAGATCGATTGGAAAGCCACTGCACGGCGAGGTCATCCCATCACGCGTGTTTTTCAAATCGAGCGAACGCAAGAGGTTTACATCATCCTGGATGCTTCACGGCTTAGCGCTCGCCCGATCGCGAGAGATATGGACGCGGGCGATCCCAACGCCACCATTCTGGAACGCAACATCACAGCTTCGCTGATGCTGGCATTGGCCGCCGAAAAGCAAGGCGATCTGTTCGGCCTGATCACATTCAGCGACCGCGTGCGCGATTTCGTCCGTGCTCGAAATGGCAAGGCCCATTACGGCGCATGCCGCGATGCTTTATACACGTTGCAGCCACGTTTGGTTGCCCCGGATTTTGACGAGTTGTTCAGCTTGCTGCGTCTTCGGCTGAGGCGGCGCGCTCTGCTGGTGTTTCTCACCGAACTGGATGATCCCATCGTAGCGGAAACCTTCTTGCGCAACGTACCTCTGCTCCGGCAACATCTCATTCTGGTTGGCATGGCCAAGCCGCTGGGCGCGCAAGCCATCTTCGAAGAAGCTGAGGTGGCCAGCCAGGACGACGTATATCGCCAACTGGCAGGCCATTTGCAGTGGAGCAAACTGCGAAAGCTGGGCCGGGTGCTATCGAGCCAAGGTGTTCGATTCTCGCTCCTGGATGCCGATACGCTCGGCCCTCAACTCGCATCCCTCTACATCGACTTCAAGCAGCGGCAGTTTCTATGATCATCGATCTCACCCGATTTCTCGCCGAGGAACGCAAGCATTGGGCTGAGCTGGAAGCTACGCTGGATCGCATCGATCGAAATCCCGACCAGCGCATGCAGCTCGCGGAATTACTGAAGTTTCACGAGCTCTATGAGCGAGCCTCAGCCGATCTGGCCAAGATCGAGACGTTTTCGAGCGAGCCCGAGATCCGGCGCTATCTCGAAGGATTGGTCGCGCGGGCGTATGGCGAAATTCACGAAACGCGTGAAAAGCAAAAAAGGCTCAACCTATGGCGCTGGTTCGTGGCAACCTTTCCGCAAACGTTCCGCAGACATTTGGGACCATTCTGGCTGGCCGTGGCCGTCACCATCGCGGGCTGTTTGTTTGGCGGCGTGGCCATCCGTATGGATCCCGAAGCAAAGCAAGTAATCATGCCCTTTCCCGGATTGAAGGACGATCCGTCCGAGCGCGTTCGGCGGGAAGAATCCGCAAAACAAGACAAATTGGCCGGGCAGAAGAGCACCTTCGCCGCGCAGTTGATGACGCACAACACGCAAGTAGCAATCTTCACCATGGCGCTTGGCATTACGTGGGGTGCCGGAACCACCATCACGCTTTTTTATAACGGAGTGATCCTGGGCGCGGTCGCGGTGGATTACGTGTACGCCGGGCAGGCTCGATTCCTGCTGGGATGGTTGCTTCCACACGGCGCGATTGAGATCCCGGCCATCCTGCTGGGAGGGCAGGCTGGCTTCCTGCTGGCCAGCGCGCTAATCGGATGGGGCAGCCGAAAGACCCGCCGCCAGCGATTGCGTGAGATCGCGCCCGATTTAACCACCATAATCTTCGGAGCCGGCGTTCTGCTGGTTTGGGCCGGAATCGTCGAATCGTTTCTTTCGCAATATCATCAGCCCGTGATCCCTTATGCGCTGAAAATCGCATTCGGCGCGGCGGAGCTTGCAGCTCTGACTTTATTCCTGGCGAAATCCGGAACGTCGTCAAAAAGTAGTGCATGAGATACGCGCGAACTAACACGTTGCTGCTGCGTACACCGGAAGGCATCGTCTTTTCGCTCCCGCTGGCCGGCCCAGTGAGCCGCTTCCTGGCGTGGGGTGTCGATGCGGGATGCATCGTGGCCGCGACAAGTCTACTGCATGAAGTTCTTGGCCTTCTGGGAAATATCAATGCCGGAATCGCGGGTGCGACCTATATTGTTGCCTATTTCGTCTTCTCAATCGGATATGGAATCGCGTGCGAATGGTATTGGCGTGGGCAAACAGTAGGCAAACGGGTGCTGAAGCTGCGGGTGATGGATGAGCAGGCATTGCGCCTCGGGTTCGGCCAGGTGGTGGTGCGCAACCTGCTGCGATTCGTCGACCTTTTGCCCGGTTTATATCTGGTCGGCGGAATTGCGTGCGTCCTGAGCCGCAGATCCCAGCGATTGGGAGATCTCGCGGCCAATACTATCGTGGTGCGACAGTTGGAAACGGCGCAGCCGAACCTGGAACAAGTGCTGGGCGGCAAATTTAATTCGCTTCTGGAATATCGACATTTGGCTGCCCGGCTGCGGCAGCGGACATCCCCACAGGCCGGCGCCGTGGCGCTGGAGGCGCTGGTTCGCCGCGATGAACTGGAGCCGCAAGCCCGCTTGCAATTGTTCGACGGTCTGGCGCAGCACTTCCGATCCCTGGTCGAGTTCCCCCTCGAAGCCACCGAGCAATTGAGCGGCGAGCAGTACGTGCGAAACGTTGTTGAGATTCTATATCGCCGCGCTGATCGAAGCGCATGAGCCCTAAAGAAACTAAACGCGTGACGGCGCGCGAAGGGTACGATCTTTGGGCCGGCACCTACGATCGCACGGCCAATCCGGTAGTGGCCATGGACGCGCGCCACACGTTGGATCTGCTGGATCCGAGACCTGGACAGAAGATTCTCGACGCCGGCTGCGGAACCGGCCGCAATCTTGAGCGAATCAGTTTGGTGGGCGCGAAACCTTATGGATTGGACTTCTCGCTCGGTATGTTGCGTGTAGCGCGGAAGAACGTGCCTAGGGTTCCTGTGGTCCAGGCAGACTTACAGAGCGAACTCCCGTTTCGAGGCGCGGCATTCTCGTCAGTACTTTGCGCGTTGATCGGAGAGCATCTGGATCGATTAGCGTTCACACTTTCAGAACTGTGGAAAGCCTTGCGGCCGGGCGGCTGGTTGGTATTCTCTGTCTACCATCCGGACCTTGCAGAAGCCGGCAAAGAAGCGAATTTTCAACTCGGTCAAACGGAATATCGTCTAGGCGCGATCCGCTACTCCACGGCGGACTATCTTGAAATGACTTGGGCCGCTGGTTTCCGTGAAATCCGCTCGTTCGAATACAAGGGGGACCAACAACTCATCGAGCAGATTCCGAGTGCCACGGAGTTGCTGGATAAGGCGGTGATTCTCGCATTGCGGGCCCAACGCCCGCACTAGGATACCGGTCGCTCACGCTCGCGGCTCGGTAACGCTACCGCTGTGGAAATCCGGCGCTTGTTTTTACTTCCGCGATTTGCTGGTTGTGTCGAATATTGTGCAGCGGGATGTAGATGAGCCACTGGTATGCGTTCAACGTGCCGAAAACGGGGAAGGGATGGTCGACGGTGTGCTCTTTCAATGGCACCCCGGTCTCCTCAATGAACTTGATAGCTCGGGCGCGCTGTTCCTTATAGCGCTGGATCACTTCTTCGCGGCTGATTTTAGCGTGGGGTTGAATCGCTTCGGGTGCCGTAGCCTTGTGGCTGCGATCTACCATCGCCTTTTCCAGAAACTCCGTTTTACCGCGCGTTTTAGTTTCCCAATCGGGGTTGGCCGGAGAATCGACAGCGCGTTGTACTGAGGCGAACAACGTCGCTTCGGCGAGGACAATGTGCTCGGCCGTTTCGCCCACCGACCAGCGATCCGGACCAGGCTTATAAGTCCACTGCGCATCGCTGAGGCCGTCGACTAACGCCAAAAACTCTTTCTGCGAATCCTCAAGAAGTTGGATGGCGTGGGTGCGTTCGGCGGGGGTGAGCGTGGCGTCGGAGGCGTGGAGGACGCAAGCGGCGGTCAAGATCGAAAGTGCAAGAACTGATTTCATGATTGGTATTCAGTATATGTTTTCTGACAGGCGTCTTTGTAAGAGGCGCCGTTCGGGTTCAGTACACACGCAGTCCAAAGCCGAATTGTAGTACTGGGCAGCTTTTTCCTTTTGGCCCAGTTCGCTAAACAGTTCGCCCAGCGTGGCCGGAAGCAAATGATAATGGGCTAAGGCTGGATGATGCTCAATTTGAGAAAGCACGGCCAACCCCGCCTCCGGACCTTTCCAGCGGGATAGCGCGATCGCACGGTTCAGCGCGATAATCGGGCTCGGATCGATCTGGTAAAGCTGGTCGTATTGCTCGGTGATATCTTCCCAATCGGTCGCGTCGTATGAGGATGCCAGAGCGTGCTGGGCTGCGATGCCGGCTTGAAGGTGATAAGAGGAAAGTTCGTCGCCTTCACCGCTCAGATCGAGCTGGCTCAAGCCTTCGGCGATCAGTGCGCGATCCCATAGCGAGCGGTCCTGATCGCGCAGGAGATACAGGTCACCTTCGGCATTGACTCGCGCGGGCAATCGCGAAGCCTGCAATAAAAGCAGCGCCAGCAGCGCATGAGTCTTTGGAAGATCCGATACGGGATGCGAACACAGGAGGCCGGCCAGTCGAATGGCTTCATCGCACAGATCGGCTCGTAGCAGCGATTCGCCCTCGTGCGCGGAATAGCCTTCGTTGAAAAGTAGGTAGAGAACTTCGAGCACTGAATCGAGCCGCGGCCGCAGTCCAGGTCCTGCCGGCATTTCGAAGTCGATGCGCTGTTCGCGAATCTGGCGCTTGCCGCGAACCAAACGCTGCGCGATGGTGGCTTCTTCTACCAGGAAAGCCCGCGCGATTTCACGCACGCTGAACCCGGCCACCGTCTTCAGTGTCAGAGCAACACGCAGTTCGCCTGCAAGACTCGGGTGGCAGCACAGAAACATCATGGAGAGCTGGTCATCATCGAAATCGTGGAGGCTGTCCGGCATGGCGTGATCTGGAAATGCGCGGGCGACGTCCGGAATCTTTTGCGCGAGTGAGGCTTCGCGGCGGATTACGTCGAGCGCGCGGTTTTTCGCCACCTGGATCAGCCAAGCTGACGGATTCGCGGGGATGCCCTCAAAAGGCCAAAGCTCCAGGGCTTTCAGCAAGGCATCCTGCACCACCTCTTCGGCCAGATCCAAGCGGCGGGGTCCGAAGATCCGCGTCAGCGTGGACACCATTCTTCCGGACTGATGCCGGAACAGATGATCGACGGCCAACGCGGAGTCGTTCAAGTCGGTTGAATTTGGCGTACTTCGATGCTGCCGAATTCCATGTGCGGGCAGGTCTTGGCGGTCTCCACGGCTTCATCGAAGTTGGCGGCTTCGATTACGAAGAATCCACCCATCACTTCCTTCGCCTCGGCGAAAGGACCATCCATGACGGACGGCTTCCCGTTCTGTTTCCGGAGTACGCGGCCTTCCCCATCGGTAAGTTTCTGGCCGCCGATGGCTTTTGAGCGCCTCCAGTCTCCGTACTTTTGTATGAGCTTTTGCATTTCCTCAGGACTAAAACCGCTGCCGGGCCTTCGCTCGTCCCTGAGAAGCAGAATGAATTGTGGCATCTTGTTTCTCCTTTCACCGGCTAGACGAAGCAAGGCCGGGGAAATCGACAAGGGCCTGGAGATTTTTCGGCGGTCAGAAGCGAACTATTTCGCTTTTTTCTGCTTCTGTTGGCCGACGCGGATCTTGAAGTGCTGTTGCTTGGCTTCCAGGAACGCCTTATGATCATGACGCGAGACAGCATCGGTCAGATAGTTTTCGACGCTGGCGCCCTTAGGAAGGACCACCATCACGGTGAAATTCTCGTTGCACTCCGGGCAGAAGGGTCGGAACCGCTTGACGTTGGGAATTGCCATAACAAACTTAGGATATCACAACTAACGAATATGACATCGATTTGGTCCAATAGGATATGTCTTTGATTTTTCAGGATCTACGCTACGCGGTTCGCATGCTGCGCAAGAACTTCGCGTTGACGACAGTAATCGTGCTTTCGCTCGCAATTGGAATCGGTGCGAACACTGCCATCTTCAGCGTGGTGAACGCGCTGCTGCTCAAGCCTCTGCCCTATCCGGACCCCGGCCGGCTGGCTATTTTGTGGCTCCGTTCGCCAGGGATCGGTATTCCACAGGACTGGCCATCGCCGGGGCAGTACATGGACATCAAGAACGAGAATCACTCGTTCGAGGATCTTTCGATTTCCATCGGAGGCAGCATGAATCTTACCGGTCTGGATCGGCCGGAACGACTGGAAGCGATCCGCACTTCTTCGACATTGTTGAACATGCT
>Ga0207031_10057_pt1 | contig 28547 bp, 24 predicted proteins | sample Alteio_BWMinCont_37_FD_153278 | JGI IMG/M metagenome (GOLD analysis project Ga0207031, IMG submission 153278) | Enriched cells from forest soil in Barre Woods Harvard Forest LTER site, Petersham, Massachusetts, United States -... | ecosystem: Environmental > Terrestrial > Soil > Temperate forest >... | reverse complement strand
ATCGGACTTATTGGCCCTTATCTGCAAGAGCCCCAGATCAAGATAAGGTTCCCAGTTATTGGGGCCGAGGGCAATGGCTTTCTGCATTTCCTGCATCGCCGCGGGAAAGTTTCGTTGTCCGATGAGCAGGTTGGCCACTGCCATGTGAACCTGCTGATTGTTAGGCTGCTTTTGCAGAAGCTGATCTGTCTGCTCCTGCGCCTGTTTGAAATCGCGCCCTGCAATTAACAGGTTTGCCAGGTCGATGCGTGCTTGATAATTGTCGGGCTGCAGGTCGAGGGTGCGCGCCAGTTCCTGATACGCGGGATTCCACTGCTGCAGCTTGAGCAGGGCTTGGGCCAGGCCGTAGTGTGCGTTGCCGTACGTGGAATCGATCTGAACGGCATTCCTGAACTGGATTGCAGCCTCGCGATACTGGCCTTTGTCGAGGTAGTGTTGACCGCTTTCAAAGTACTTCTGCTTGCGTACGTTGGGGTCGCGGGAGCAGCCCACAAAAAGGACGGCGATCAATCCCAGAAGCAGTATTAGACGATGGGTGCAAGCATCCCGCATGCGTTTCTCCCGCAGGCGCAGTTGCGCCGAGCTTGTTTGATTGGATCTGTATAACAATGTACTGAAAATGTTGGGCTGGATAAAGTTACTCATGGCACTGCTACGGGGCGGAAGGGAATCGATTGGGAGCTTTTAGCGGCGGTCGGGCTGCGAGCCTGCGGGCTGCATGTGATTCTCGAGCAACTGCAGGAGCGGTTCGCGCAAATTCGGCCCGCAGGCGATCAGGCCCGAGATTAGTGGGTTGCGCCGGTTGCATTGCAACGGACCGTTCTCGAGCGTGCTGACGAATCCGCCGGCGGCGGTCACCAGAGCGACGCCGGCGGCGACGTCCCATTCATTTTTTGGGACGAGGGTAAAAGTGATATCCACGAGGCCAGCCGATACCAAGGCGAGTTTGTAGGCGACCGATCCCATGGGGCGAACCTGAAAATTTGCGCCCTCAAATTGCTTCCATTCGCCACGCTTGGTTTCGCTCCGGCTTGCGAGCACGGTGGCGCCGTCCAGCGTGGTTCGCTGACTGGGCTGCGCTGGCTTGCCGTTGTAGGTAACGCCCGATTCGAGCGAGCCGAGGAAAACTTCGTTGGTGACGGGATTGCAGATTCCGCCTGCTACCGGGCGTCCATTCTCGACCATAGCGATGGAAACACAGAATTCGGGAATGCCAGCAACAAACTCACGAGTGCCATCAAGCGGATCGACAACCCAGACGCGGCTTTTGTCGAGGCGTGTGTAGTCGTCCACGCTTTCTTCCGATAGCCAGCCTTCGCCGTCGCGCAGCAATTCCTTCCGAAGTACCGCGTCCAGCGCACGGTCGGCTTCGGTAACGGGATCGTGTCCAATCTTGTACTCCGCCGCAATCGCGCCGGCGGTGAAACGGCTGAAAACGACTCGCGCCGCGTCCATAGCCGATTGAATGCGCTGCAAGGTCTCGGCGTTGGAATTATTTGTCATGGGTAATTTGTTAGACGCTCAGGCCCACAGCATGCGAGCACCGGTTGCAAGCAGTACCGCGCACAGCAGCCGTCTCAACCAAGGGACGGGAAGATGCGTGCTTAATTGCGCACCCAGCAGACCACCGGGGATGGAACCAATCAGGAGCGCGCCGACGAGATAGGGATCGATATTGCCGAGGCGGAAATGCAGCAGACTGGTCACGCCGGTCAGGATTACTGCATGAACGATGTCTGTCCCTACCATCACTTTGGGCGAGAAGCTATAGAGCAGCAGGAGAAGCATCATAATGATGCTGCCTGAACCGACCGATGTCATACCTACAAGAAAGCCCGCCAGCAGGCCGATTGCCGACATACCGATGAACGACTGCAAGGTAGGAGAACGATGCGCCATGTGATCTTCAATCCGACTCTGGAACAGGAGCAGAGTGGGAATGCAGATCAACAGAATTCCGACCGTCGTGGTAATGAAGGTATTGACGCCGGTGCCGTAGACAGTGCGCAGATGGCCTAGCAAGCTCACGCCCATAATCGATCCTGGGATGCTGCCTGTGGCCAGAGCCACAACCACTTTCTTTCTAACCGTCCCTTTACTGAGGTGAACCCAGCTAGAACCGATTTTGGTGACGAAGTTGAACAGGGCGTCAGATCCCACGGCAATAATGGGTGGTACACGCAGGACAAAAATCAGGACGGGCAACAGGAGCACGCCTCCGCCCACCCCGGTCATGCCGATCAGGGTTCCCACCACGAAGCCGATCAGAATCTTTTCGATGAGCATGCAAACTTCCGTACAACTTTGTCGTGACTGCCTTTAGCGGATCAGGCCGGGTGTCCATTTACTCCGATGAAGCCCTCGCGCTCCAGGTGCAAAATAATTTCCTGCGCTGCTTCTTCCGGACTCAGGTCGGCAGTATTGATTACAACTTCAGCATCCTTGGGTTCTTCATACGGATCTGAAATGCCCGTAAATTCTTTGAGGATGCCGGCGCGAGCTTTGGCATAAAGGCCTTTGCGATCGCGCTGCTCGCAAGTTTCAACTGGTGTCGCGATATGCACCAGTATGAAGCCCCCAACCGGTTCAATCATGTTGCGGACGGCTTTGCGAGTTGCATCATAGGGAGCAATAGGAGCGCAGATCGCAATGCCGCCATTCTTCGTGATCTCCGATGCGACGTAGCCGATTCGCCGAATGTTGATATCACGATGCTCCTTGGAGAAACCCAGCTCCGAGGAGAGATGCTTGCGCACCAGGTCGCCATCGAGCAGCGTCACCGGACGGCCTCCGGACTCCAGAAACTTGGTTACCAGGACATTGGCAATTGTCGATTTGCCCGAACCCGAAAGGCCAGTGAAGAAAATAGTCACGCCCTGCTTGTGCCGCGGCGGATAGCTGCGGCGCAATTCATGCACGACTTCCGGGTAGGTGAACCAACTGGGAATTTCACGACCTTCGTTGAGCCGGTCGCGCAATTCGGTACCGGAAATATTCAGCACGCGGGAGCCGTTGGTTACTTCATTGTCGGGCACGTACTGATCTTTATCCTCGAGGTAGACCATCATGTTGAAAGGAACCATGGTGACGCCGATATCGGCCTCGTGCTTCTTGAAAAGCTCCTGAGCATCGTATGGGCCGTAGAAGTTCTTGCCGTCAGAATCTTTTCCCGGACCCGCGTGATCACGGCCTACAATGAAATGCGTGACCCCGTGATTTTTGCGGATCAACGCGTGCCAGATGGCCTCGCGCGGTCCGCCCATGCGCATAGCGAGCGGCAGCATGGAAAGCTTCACGCTTCCAGCGGGGAACTTGGAAAGCAACAATTGATAGCAGCGCACGCGGGTGAAGTAATCAACATCGCCGGGCTTGGTCATTCCGACTGACGGATGGATGAGCAGATTGGCTTCGACTTGTTTGGCGGCGCGGAAGGTCAGTTCAACGTGGGCGCGGTGCATGGGATTGCGGGTCTGAAAGGCGACCACGCGCCGCCAACCTAAACGGGCAAATTCAGTTCGCAATTCGGCTGGAGTGAGGCGCAAAGTGCGGAAGTCATAATGCGAAGGCATTTGTAGGCCTTCAACCCGTCCTCCCACGTACCAGGAGTTGCCCTTATTTAGCAGGTAATCGACGCCGGGGTGAACCGTGCTGGTGGTTCCGAATACGGATTTGGCTTCTGCGTTGCGGTCGGGATGCCAGATTTCTTCAACGTTAAGAACTGCCAGCATTACGCCTTCCGCATCGCGCAGCGCGACCTTACTTCCCGGCTTCAAAGACTTGGCGAAATCTTCTTTAACGTCCAGAGTGATTGGCATCGGCCAGAGAACGCAACTGCTTAGCCGCATGTTGTGACAAACGCCTTCGTAATCGACCTGAGTCATGAATCCCTGCAGAGGCGAGAATCCTCCGCTCATCAGCAATTCCAGATCGCAGATCTGGCGCGACGTGAGATCCCACGATGGCCACTCCCGGGAGTGAGCCTTAAGTTCTGCGATTCGTTCAGGCGCGGCAATCAGGTCGGTAAGCTCTCCGCCATGCGGCGCAATAATGTGGCTTGTCGAAGCGATCAAATCCTTACTCTCCTTGTGATGACGGTATGATTACGTCCTGTGGCATGATAACCTGCGTGCCATGCTGACACTCCGACTATAACGCTTGCGGGCGACGGAACCAGCGGGGGCGAACTGGCGACGGGCCAGAATACCGTGTACGCAGCAGGGTAGCAAGTTCTTCCTGGATTAAGCGAATCAAGCCTCACCAAGAGCAATTTGCATACCTTTGCAACTCTTGGTTTGTAAGTCTATCTGATTGTGAATAAAACAGTTATTCTCTATAGCAAAGCTACAGGACTCGGCGGCTTGGGGAATGTGGAAAAGCTTTGCACTCAAAGATGCAGTTCGGAGTCCGACCCAGACTGGCAGCTCGCCCGTCAGCGACCCCAAGCTATTTAGAATGATGAACAATTAAGCAGGCGGTGTAATTAGTTCTTGTGAGGTTTACATGATTGTGGAATTTTGTCCTAAGGTGTTCGCCCTATATAGGCATCAGGTCCGCACGGTATAGATTTTATTAAAATCTCGAGTGCCGACAGGTCGGCGGGGATCGTCAGCCGTGTGGGGAGTATAGCTCTCTGCACACTTTCGTGTGTGCTAAATGCACAATGCGAATCGATTTGTTTATCACTTATTTTTCAATAACATAGTTGTTTGCAAGCGATCCCAAAAAGGTACAAATTTGTGGCCAGTCAAGGCCACCCTATCAGATACATATAGGTTTGAGAGACTTGCTTCGAACCGTTTGCCCTTGGAATCGTCGAGAGTGGAAAGCACAAGAGAAATCCAGCCTACTTGGCAGCCTGAATGCTATGGATTTCTGTAGCCGGCTGCATCCATGTTACTTCCTTTTCGCAGTTGGCTGGCGAAGGCGCTGCCGGGAACTTAGATGCACGAAGCTTCCTTACAGCGTGAATTATTTCAACCCTTGGGGAAAGAGTCGACATGGAGGAAAATCCCGTTCGTTTGGGCCCACGGGAACAGCAGATAGCCGAGTTGCTGTTGCAGGGCTGTGATAATCGCGAAATTGCCTCGCAGCTCAAAATGGCCCGACGCACGGTCAAAGCGCATTTCAACCGTCTTTTTCAGCGCTTTGGCATACGTAATGGCATCAAGCGAGTCAAGCTCGCGACAACTTTATACCGGAGGCAACTATGTTTGGAGGAGAGCGATACGGAAAACGCAGTCCCAACGAACGGGAACGGCGGGTCATCGAACTTGTCGCCCAAGGACTCAAGAATAGTGAAGTCGCAGAAGCCATCGGCACCACTGAGCATGTCGTGAAGAACTATCTTCGAACTATTTATGACAAACTTGGACTCTGGAATCGCGTGGAACTCGCTCTCTGGTACGAGGCGCGGCGGCACGAGACTTTAGCCCACGCCTAGGTTTGGGAGCGGACAAAATTACTTGACCCCTGGGTCGCAAACCCAGGGGTCATTGCTTTTTGCAACGCCGAACATGTATCAGGGATTGGCGCGAAATAGCGCAACTTCAATCGCAGGTTTTTCTGGCGGCCGGCTCGAACTGGTCCAACTGTGCATCCCGCTGAGTTGTAAATTTCCCGCCTGGAGTTTTGCCATACAAGTCTGAGCCGGAACAATAGTAGAGCGCTGTGTGCAGGTCTACCCACACCGGAGCATTGGGATTTCCAAGATACGTTGGAGCGGGCGGCGTCTCGGCCAAACCTAAACTCACAAGCAACTTTTCGAAGAGTGTGAGACTGGGTTGAGCGGGATGTTTCGAGGCTACGTGACCCCCGTCCGTATGCATGCCCCATCCCGACAACACGACTAATAGCAAAAGGACTGCGGCTCCTACATAAAGGTCGGCTCTATGTTTAGCCAGCCATGGTTTAGCCAGCCATGCCTGGCTGGGTGAGTTCGCAGGAAAGATTTGCCCCGGGTCGCCGGCTGGAGTTTCCGAAGCCTCCGTCGATGGTACATCCGGTTGAGAATGCGCCAGAGACAAATCTGTTTGTCGACGCGTTTCGGCGGCTGTTTCCTCGTTAATCACTGAGGCGGAGCCTGATTCAAGCATCGATAAGTCTGGAAATTGCGCCACCCTGTCATGCGAGTCGCGAGAAAAATTATCAGTGAAGTCTGAAGACTGCGCGATCATCGGCGCACTGAGTTCGGTTTCATTGCTTTTTTCTGTTTTCTCATCTCCCCGTCGTCCATGCTGAGTACCTGGTTGCAAAAGCCAGGGCGGCGCCCACTGGCTTTCCAATGCGTCAGCGGTCGGAGCCGGAACCGGACGTGCGGTTCCACATCTCCCGCAAAATAGTTCATGTCGTCCGAACTGGTATCCGCACTCAGGGCAGACGGTTTCACGACCTGACTTCGCGCTGGACTCGCTGACGGGGACGCGCGGTGTGACCGGCGTTTCTAATGGCTCGGCAACTCCATTCATCGGTTCGACGAGCTTATTCTCCGGGTCGGCGGGGTTATTAGCCGAGCCCACCGCAAGCCGCTCGAGTTGCGGTTTAATTCGTTCCAAAGCCTCCAGCATGGCGGCGCGCTCGGCGGCAAGCGTTTCCTTCCATTCTCGATCCGCAGCTCTGGCGATAGCCTCAGTCATCAATCCTGCCATGAGTTGGCAACTGCGCATTTCGGGTGAGTGAATGGCATCGGTTCCCGCAAAGCGTACTTCGAGCAGGCCGCACAGATTGCCTTCGCGATGCAGCGGCAGAGCGATAGACTGTTTGTCCGGATGCTCGCGGCTGAACTGAGTCGACAGTTGACCGTCGGCGGACAGGCTCGCATCCATTGGCAGGCTGGTTCCGGTTAGGCCGGCTGCATCTCCCGTAGCTGCGCAATATTCCAGTTGATTTTCTCGTACCACCGCGACCGCCACTCCGGTGGCGTGGGTGATTTTTTGCAAACGCTCGACCACGACTGTGGCAGCGGCTCGCAAGTCGTCGGGTTGCGTCCGCAGGAATTCCTGAGTTTCGACAATCTGCGCAAGTGCTTCGGTGGGATCGGGCCTCGGACGCGTGACAACTTCGAACATCTTCTGCTCCTGCAGGACATGAGCAGCTTCCAGAAGTTGCTGGAATGTAGCTTCGTCGAGTGCCGGCTTTTCGCGTTCGGTAAGAATGGGGCGCTCCAGATGATCCGCTCCGGGCTTGGGAGATTCTGCCATATTCGAAGTGCAATTGGCCGTCCAAAATGCTGGCCGCAGCCGCGTAACGCCTTGATTCTAGCAGCCCTGATTATGCCGAACCAATCACCAAAGAAGGTACACAAGTGCCTGCCCTTCTTGGAATTATGGGCGCGCGACAGATGATGGCAAAGTTGCAGGCAGCAGGCAAAGTTTCCCTGAATATCCTTCTGAAATTTGGCTCGAGGAAGTGTGGCCGAGTGTGCAAAGTAATGCGCTGTCTCGTCCCAGAAATGCCTGTTAACGCGGATCGTGGTTTTCGGGATGCCCGCGTTCGCAAGGCTGCGGCGAGTCTTACCAAACGCGCTTCTGCACTCTATGTGGGAGCGTCAGATTTATCGAAGTCTGTTTCGGAACTGATTTGTCCCATTCTTGATCTGACAAGAATCGGCAGTCGTCCTTCCCTATCTTTTAGGTATGCATTCAAAGGTCTTTAGCCCTCAGTGTACGCAGCGAAGGTTTGGCGAAGCACTTGCTTCTTAGGTGGAGTGATCGAGTTCAACCAGTAAGCAAAGATTTTGGAGCGAATAGGGAAAAGAGAGGGAGCCGTTATGTTGGACATCAGCGAGATCAAGATTACGCAACGCGACGAACAGGTGTTACACCTGCTGGTCGAAGGTTGCAGCAATAAGGAAATTGCGCAGCAACTGAAAATTAGCCCACGCACAGTCAAACAGCATCTGCGCACACTGTTTCTGCGAGCCGGAATCAAGGATGGCCGCAAGCGAGTGAAGCTAGCTACCGCAGTTTTTCAGAGAGAGCAGAGGGAATCGAATGCAACCATGTGATCGGCTAACCGGCAAGGAAATTCAGGTCGCGATGTTGGTCTGGGAAGGCCAGACGAATCGCGAAATCGCCAGCGTGATCGGCACCACCGAGCAAGTCATAAAGAACTACCTGCGCAACACATTTGACAAGCTCGGGGTATGGAGCCGGCTTGAACTGGCACTGTATGTGGCCGCTCACGGCGGCGCTGGCTGGCGTAAACCCGCCGCCTCGTCGCCAACTCTTGACCCGACAGTTAAGGATATCAAACAATCACCGCAGCCAATTGGGGTGCGTACCTGAGGGCAGAGTGACAAGGCCACCCACGGCCAACACGCTTAGAATTTGAAACAGAGGCCTCGCCACTGTTGATTTCGGCCTAGTTTTTCACAGTAGCAAAGATCTTCTGAACCTGCGCAGAACCGATGGCTTAGTTTCGCGCAAGGCGCTAGTGGAGTGATTGCGGGGATATTAGCGCATCACTAAGAACCAAAGGCAGGCAGCGAAAGCGGTGCAGTGTCCTGTGGAAGGAGTGCATGTGCCTGGGAAAAAAGGGACTGGAGATGCACAAAATCAGTTGACGCCCTGTGGCTTCACAGCGTACATAGCTCAAACTGTTTTTGCGGACTGGTGCTTCATCTAGCTTTCTCGCCACTTCAACGAAAAGCATAGTTAATCGGCTTGGCGGTTTTTTCGTCAGCAGGCATCCGCATTCTGGACGTACGCGTAACGGGACTTCGAATTCCTAGTTTGAGGTGGGCACGCTTTATTCCTAAGAGCGCGATAAGGCGCCGTAACCCATGGCGCATAAAACGGCGCGGCCGCCCTGGCAACATGAGGGACTCGATGGGTGAGCCGTAACAACAATGAAACCGTAAGCCATTAAATTTTGGAGCAATTTAATCCCCTATGACTTGCATTAGACGTAGTGCAGTCAAAGCTACCGTTCTGGTCGTGGACGATTCGCCCGAAATCCAACGATACCTCCGCGTCTTGCTGGAACTGGATTCATACTGCGTGATGGTTGCCAGCAATGGGTCCGAAGCTTTGGAGATTTTGCATCATGCCCCGGTCGCCGACGTAGTCCTGCTCGATGTGCAGATGCCAGGCATGGACGGGTTGGAGGTCTTACGACGAATGCGGAAGTTATTTCCGAAAGTCAAAGTCATCATGTGCTCGGGCCTGAATGACTCCGAAAAAATTTGTCAGGCACTATCACTGGGGGCGTATGCGTATGTTCTGAAGCCCATCCAGCATCTATATTTGTCGGCTGCGGTGGAGCGTTGTCTCCAAAAAATTTCTTCAACGCGACCCAAGGATCATCGAAAACTTTTCCTACTACCCTCGCCTACCCGCGCCGCATCCGCGCCCTTAGCACTGAATTTCAAATTCTGATTCGTACCATGCTCTCGAGAAATTGTTTGAGCTGATTGCGATCTCGCTCAGCTATTTCGGCAAACTTTACACCTATGCCGAATCCAGGCGTGCTGGTTATGACTTGCCCATTCACCCATAACTTGAACTCTTTAATCCAGAGTGCGAGCCTGATTTGTGACCCGGCTGGCGGAGGGTTGGGCATTTCCAAAAAGCATCCTCCCAAGCTTAGATCAGTGGTTCTGCTGCGGATTGGAATCGTTTGACCAAGTGGATAGACTTCCACCGAATTCGCGCACTTCAGCCGGGGATGGGCCCGGCGTTCCCGCGTCTCCAGCGCAGACATATCCATTGCGGGCGATGGTAAGGGGAAGTCCCAAAAAGTTTTTTCCGGCGAAAGGTTCAGCAGACCCAATTGTCCCGCCTTGGCGGTACCGGGTTGGCCGACCCATTTCACGCGGAAGTGAGACTTGGATGCGCCATAGGTCAAACCGATGATCTCATCGATTTTGGGCTGAGCTTGAACTCCGGTCAACTGCACTCCCTGCCGGCTCACATTGGCGGTAAGTACTTTCTCGGAGAAAATTTTTCCTTCACCGTCGGTACCAAAAATTCGCACCGGAACCTTTATGTCCTTGCGGGGCTCTCGGCGCTTACCCATGAGCTGGTCAAATCCTCCAAAGCAAAGCTTAGGGCCTGGTGAGGTGATTTTACTTCAGACATCCTTCGTCTCCTAACTGACGAATGGTCGCAGTTCATTTCGCATGACTTTGCCAACTTGAATCTTTACCTTGGTTTCTGCTAAAAGGGTATTAGTGTCCTTGAGTGGGGTCTTGCAAATTTTGCATCTCCGCTTGCGAAGGCCGGAGTAATAGTTGTATCGCTCGTCCGGCGCCACGAGATTCGTTGCCAAACGTCTCTCGCTGGCGTAAACCTCGAACCTCCTAGCACGTTATAGGGAGTTTCCGGTGGCTTTACATCGCGGATTACAAGCTCTTCAAGCGAAGTGCAGGATAGTCCTGCGTCCTTTTCGTTTCACTCCAACCTCTCCAGATTCAACATCCGCCGCTTTAAAACGAGTAGCGTTGCGTGGTCCCTACTCTCAACTGAAAACGTTCAAAACATTCAATCCGCCGGAGGAAGATAATGGCGACCAATCTAATACAGATCAATACTGATGAAGAAATCAAGCAGCGTCTGGAAGTGGAGCGCGCCAGGCTGCGCAAGATCGCTGGTTTGGACCAGCCCACACATTTCCATCGGCCCATAGAAAGGGCATTCACGGCTGACGAGCGCAGCAAGGTGACAATCCTCTTCGGCGGTTTTACGTGGAAACACGAAGACCTGATTCGCGCCGTGTTTCAGGGCTGCGGATACCGCTGCGAGAAGTTGCCCGTGCCGGACGTGCCTGCGTTTCAGACTGGCAAGGAATACGGCAACAACGGGCAATGCAACCCGACGTATTTCACGGTGGGAAACCTGGTGCAGTATCTCCAGTTCCTTGAGAAGGAAGGCATTCCCCGCAAAGACATTCTGGACAACTATGTCTTCTTTACGGCGGGTTCGTGCGGTCCGTGCCGCTTCGGAATGTATGAGGCGGAGTATCGGTTTGCGCTGAAGAATGCCGGCTTCGATGGTTTCCGCGTGCTGCTGTTCAAAGACAGCGATGGCATCAAGGCGGCGTCAGGCGAGCCAGGGTTGAAGTTCACGATCGATTTCGGGTTCGGAATGTTGAACGCCATGCACCTGGGCGATGTGTTCAACGATTTGATTTATCAGATTCGGCCCTTCGAGGTGAACAAAGGCGAAACTGAAAGGGTATTCCGCGAGACGGTAGATGGTTTGTGCGACGACCTCCGCAATCGAGATTCGTTTGAGATCGAAGATCGTGCGCCGAGTTGGGCTAAGCCCAAATTCAAGAGCAATAAGATTCTAAGAAACACTGTCAACGTGTTCGGCAAAATGCACGAGCATCTGTGGGGAAAAGACTATCTGAATGCTCTAGCTGCCGCCCGGCAGAAGATGGACAGCATTGAAGTGGACCGAACCAAAGTGAAGCCGGTGGTCAAGATTACGGGCGAATTCTGGGCGCAGATCACCGAAGGTGATGGCAACTTCCACATGTTCGATTTTCTAGAGCGAGAGGGCGCGCAGGTGCTGGTCGAGCCAATCGCGACCTGGGTTGCGTATTTGATGTACCAGGCCAAGGCTCATGCGAAAGCCAAGTGGCCGGCGAACCGTCCGCACCGGAATCCGCAGTGGTGGGAGTTGAAAAAGAATCTGGCGAATGATCTGGGATTGCGCAAGAAGCTGATGGGAATCGGCGTGGGCGAAGCAATGTGGAACTACCTGTACCACCGCACCATCAAGAATCTCGGGGGGATTACGCATCACCTGGTGCCACAGACGGACCTAGCCGAGATGGCCCATCCTTTCTATAACCAGTTCGCACGCGGAGGTGAAGGCCACCTCGAAGTCGGGAAGAATGTTTACTACACGGTTCACCGTCTCTGCCACATGGTGCTGGCGCTGAAACCGTTCGGGTGCATGCCATCGTCGCAATCCGACGGAGTGCAATCGGCGGTGGTGAACAAATTCAAGGACATGATCTTTTTGCCGGTTGAAACGTCGGGAGAGGGCGAAGTCAACGCGCACAGCCGCGTGCAGATGGCGCTCGGCGAAGCCAAGGTAAAGGCTAAGACTGAGTTCGAACAATGCCTGAAGTCTACGGGAAAGAGCCTTGACGAAATTCGCGAGTACATCGCGGAGCATCCCGAACTGAGGCGGCCGTTCTATCATGTGCCGCACCGCGAGGGCGTCGCGGGCACGGCGGCGCAATTCGTTCTGCACGTGAACGATCGCATGGACAAGAGCACGCGGCTTTTCCGTCGGGCTCGCGTGCCCGGGATCGCTGTTCCCAACGCCGCTTAACCGATCTGGCCGGCGGTGCAGCGTGCGCCGGCCTCCCCTTTTCTCGCTCGAACCTGATCGGAGAGATTTAATGCACGACCATTCGAATGGACATGAAAAGCCGGCGCCACAGCTATTTCAAATCGCGCCCGCTCCTGCTACTTACAAAAAACCTCACGACCACCACACGCAGTTTCTGGTTGGGCTTGACGTCGGCTCGACCACGGTGAAAGCAACCGTAGTCGATGCCGCAACCGACCAGATTCTGTGGCAGGACTACCAGCGGCACGAGACCAAGCAACCGGAGAAGACTCTAGAATTCCTGCGCCGTATTGAAGCCGAAGTCGGAATCAATCGCCACAACACGCGGATGTTTATGACCGGCTCCGGCGGCGGAGGAATCGCGGAACAAATTGGCGCGAAGTTTGTGCAGGAAGTGACGGCGGTGTCTCTAGCCGTGGAGAAACTGCATCCCGAAGTGTATTCGGTCATCGAGTTGGGTGGTCAGGACGCGAAGATCATCGTCTTCAAAGACGACGACGAAACCGGGCGCAAGAAAAAAATTCCATCGATGAATGACAAATGCGCGGGCGGCACGGGTGCGGTCATCGACAAGATCAACGCGAAGCTGAAGATTCCCGTTGCCGAGCTTGCACTGCAAGGCTACCGCGGAATCAAACTGCACAAAGTGGCTGGCAAATGCGGCGTGTTCGCCGAGACGGACATTAATAGCCTGCAGAAAGTAGGAACGCCGCCGGATGAGCTGATGGCTTCGCTATTCGAGGCCATCGTGCTGCAGAACCTGAGCGTGTTAACCCGCGGTCACACGCTGCGCCCACACGTTTTGCTGCTGGGCGGGCCGAACAGCTTCATCAAGGGCATGCGCGAGGCCTGGCAGGCGAACATTCCCCGCATGTGGCAGGAACGCAAAGTCGCGGTCCCCGACGGGGCGAAGCCGGAAGATCTGATCAAGGTTCCAAGCAACGCGCAGTATTTCGCGGCCATGGGCGCAATTGAATTTGGCAAGAGCGAAGAAGATTGCGTGGGATGTTACCAGGGCTACGAAAAGCTGGTTTACTACATCGAGTTCGGACGGCAAGAGGAAAAAGCGAAGTCGGGTGGCAAAGGGCTGGTGTCGAAAGAGGGAGAACTCGAAACGTTTAAGGAATCGTATCGCCGGAAAAAGTTTACCCCGGCGGCATTCCAGAAGGGTCAAACTGTCGGCGGCTTTATCGGCATCGACGGAGGCTCGACATCCACCAAAGCCGTTCTGCTGGACGATCGCGGCGACATCCTTTGCAAAGCCTACCAACTGTCGAACGGAAACCCGATCCAGGACACCATCGAAATGTTCGAGAATCTGCGCGGACAAGTCGAAGCGCAGAATGCGAAGCTCGAAGTTCTGGGCGTAGCCACGACCGGCTACGCGAAGGACATTCTGAAAGATGTTTTGCACGCCGACGTCGCGCTAGTCGAAACGGTGGCGCACACTGAGTCGGCACTCAAGTTTTACGACGACCCGCACGTCATCGTCGATGTCGGCGGGCAGGATATCAAGATCATCATTCTTCACAACGGACGGGTCAAAGACTTCAAGCTGAACACGCAATGTTCCGCCGGTAACGGATATTTCTTGCAATCTACCGCTGAAGGATTTGGTCTGGGTGTTGAACAATATGCTGACCTGGCGTTCTCAGCTCAGTCCATGCCAGTTTTCGGTTACGGATGCGCCGTGTTCATGCAATCCGACATCGTGAACTTCCAGCGGCAAGGCTGGAGGGCGGAAGAAATTCTTGCCGGGCTTGCGGCCGTTCTGCCGAAAAATGTATTTCTGTATGTCGCAAGCATCCCGAATCTTGCGGCGCTGGGCACGCGATTCGTACTGCAGGGCGGGACGCAGAACAACATGGCGGTAGTGAAAGCGGAAGTGGATTTCATCCAAAACAGCTTCCGCGCTGCCGGCAAGAAGCCCGAGATTATCGTGCATGAGTTCTGCGGAGAATCAGGCGCGATCGGTGCTGCGGCTGAATCGCTGCGCCTGTGGCGGAACGGCCTGCAGACTTCGTTCGTCGGCCTCGATGCGGTTCGAAAAATTCAGTACCGCACTACCCGCAACGAATCCACGCGCTGCAATTTCTGCAAAAATAACTGCCTGCGCACGTTTATCGATATCCGCACCGTTCCCAAGGACGAGATGAGCGTCGTTCCCATCCAGAAGGTCACCAAGGTCCCGCTGATGCACGGGGAACAGCGGTTGATAATTGCCACCTGCGAAAAGGGCTTGGTCGAAGACGTCAACGAAATGAAAGATATTAAAGCTGGCATTGACGAGATCAAAGAAAAATATGTGAACTTCGTCGACATCGCTGCTCGCGAAGTCTTCCGGCCAGTTAATCCGAAGATCGTTGCCGACCCGATCCCGACGGCAAAATTCTGGAACAAGGCGGCAAAAGAGCGCATCCCGCTCATGGAGAATCGCAAGAAGCTCCGCGTAGGGATTCCGCGCGTACTGAACATCTACACGTATGCGCCGCTCTTCAACGGATATCTCGAGAGCCTCGGAGTGCAGCCGGAAAACATTATTTATTCCGACTACACCAGTTCGGATCTTTATCGGGCTGGCGCCAGTCGAGGTGCTATCGATCCCTGCTTCCCGGCAAAGATCGGAATTTCGCACGTCTATAACCTGATCCAGGAAAAGCATCGCAAGAAGCCGCTGCATGTAATTTTCTTCCCCATGTACGATGTGCTGACCTCGCCCTTGGTGAAGATTGTGGGCGCGAACGCATGCCCAACTGTCACCGCGACGCCGGAAACGGTGAAGGCCGCGTTCACCAAAGAAAACGATGTCTTTACCGAACACAATGTGAAATATCTGGATCCGGTGCTGAACTTCGCGGACCGCAAGCTCTTCGCCCACCAAATGCTGCAGGCATGGCAGCCGATTCTTGGACTGTCGCAAGAAGAAAACGACCGCGCGGTGGAAGCGGGCTACAAGGCGCTGGAAGCTTACGAAAGCGGCATACGCCGTCGCGCACGCCAGGTTCTGGACCAACTTGAGCGCGAAGACCGCATCGGAATCGTCATGCTGGGCCGCCCTTATCATCACGACCCCGGGCTCAACCACGAGATCATGGAAGAATTCCAGAAGTTAGGCTACCCAATCTTCTCGCAGAACACGCTGCCTCTGGATGACGACATGCTGGAGCGGCTGTTCGGCGAAGAAGTTCGGGCGGGATTAATCAGCCATCCGCTTGATATTACGGACGCGTGGAAGAACTCGTATTCGTGCAGCACGAATCACAAAGTATGGGCAGCGAAGTTCACCGCGCGCCACCCGAACCTGGTCGCGCTGGAGGTTTCGAGCTTCAAGTGTGGGCACGATGCTCCGATTTACGGTGTGATCGAAGGCATCATCGAGCAGTCGGGGACGCCTTATTTCTGCTTCAAGGATCTGGACGAGAACAAACCTTTGGGCTCGATCAGGATTCGTGTCGAAACCATCGATTACTTTCTGCGGCGGTATCGTGAAGAGGTCATCAAGAAACGCAAAACAGCGGAGGAGATTGAGGCACAACTCGCCGACTATGAAAACCAACTGCGTTCACAAATGATGCAGGAGGTACGGGAAGTAGCGGCTGATTGATTGTGAGCTGACCGCGGATCTGTTTTAACAAAAGGCCGTGCCGCCTTGCGGCGCGGCCTATTGCATTCCCAAAGCCGCCAATCTGTTCCGAAGCGCCGTCCATAAAAACTGCGCACCCTTTCACTAGATCTACTGCCACCACTGACCTTTATTCCGTTCATCTAGAAAGCAAGATGGTATGTCAAGCGCAAAGCACTTGTACTTTTCAACACCTCAGTGGAAAACATTGTGGAAAAGGGAGGAACTATCGTCGTAACTGGCTCAGCGAGAGATGCTTCTACACCTTGCACCGACTTGGTTGCTGATATCTTGGGCCTGAAGAATTTTCTAAACTTTCCGGAGAGGTTTTGAAGATCAGACTCGACAAACTGCTTCTGGAACGTGGACTCACAACTTCGCGCGAGCGCGCTCAGTCATTGATCCTGGCGGGCCAGGTTCTGGTTGGCGGACAAAAGATAGAAAAAGCCGGTACTAACGTCGACGCCGAGGCAGAAATTCGATTGTTAGGCGAAGATTTGAAGTACGTCGGTCGGGGTGGCCTTAAGCTCGAAAAAGCGCTTGAACATTGGCATATCGACATCACAGGAAAAGTTTGTCTCGATGTGGGCGCCTCCACCGGAGGCTTCAGCGATTGCCTGTTGCAACATGGAGCTTCGCGAGTGATCGCCGTGGACACGGGGCATGGGCAAATTGATTTTCGCCTGCGCCAGGACCCACGGGTGCGTCTTTTGGAAAGGACCAACGCACGTTACTTGACCCGGGATCATCTCGGCGAACTTGTGGACTTCGTCGCGATGGACGTTTCTTTCATTTCAGCGACCATGGTTTTGCCCGCTGTGATCCGCGCAGCATTTCCGGAGTCCGCAGCCGAGCGCAGCGGCCGGCAAATGGTGGTCCTGGTGAAACCGCAGTTCGAAGTGGGCCGCGAACAAGTAGGCAAGGGCGGTATTGTGCGCGACCCGGCCGCGCAGTTGGGCGCAGTCGAGAAAGTACGCAAGGCTTTACTGGCGCTGAACTGCGCGCGCACCGATGTGATTGATTCTCCAATTTTGGGCGCCGAAGGGAATCGAGAGTTTCTGCTGCTGTCAGTTTTCTGATTATTCGCATCTCCAGCGGTTCGAGTAAATCTTTTTCAACGATTTCTGTACAATTCAAATTTCACCATGACTGAGAAATTTGCGGAAGGCAAAGCTGCAGCTATCATTTCCAAGCCCCAGAAGCCGGAACTGGCAAGCATTGTCCCCGAGCTGCTCGACTGGTTTCGGCAACATCAATATCAGGTTGTGATAGACCCCGAGACCGCTCCTCACGCGCCGGGCATCGAGGTGCTCAGCCGCGATGAGATGGCTCTGCGGGCGCTGAATTTTGCGGTCGTCCTGGGAGGCGATGGAACTCTGCTGTTCGCGGCTCGTGCCATGGCCAAAGCCGGAATTCCTGTACTAGGGGTAAATTTGGGTTCACTCGGATTCTTGACCGAGGTGCGGTTGGAGGAGCTTTATCCAACGCTACTGGGAATCGACGAAGGGCGTTGCACCATTGAAACCCGATCGATGGTGCATTGCGAACTGTTTCGCAAAGACTCGCTGGTTGCCCGCTATGACGCGCTCAACGACATTGTGGTTGGAAAGGGAACGATATCCCGCTTGAACCATTGCGATGTTTACATTGACGGCGAATTTGTCTCGGTCTATAAGGCGGACAGTCTTATCGTTTCCAGTCCTACCGGTTCGACTGCCTACTCATTGGCGGCCGGCGGACCAATCCTCATGCCAACGGTGGACGCCTTCGTGATAACTCCGGTGGCAGCCCACTCGCTGACCCACCGCGCATTGGTTGTGCCAGGCTGGTCGAAGATCGAGATCGTGGTTAACACCGGTCACGACGAAGCCTACCTGAGCATTGACGGACAGATCGGCACCCCGATGTTCGATGGAGACCGTGTCGCTTGCCGAAAATCCGATCGCTACGTCAAGTTGCTGCACATCGGAGGGACCTTCTTCGATGTGCTACGCGCCAAGCTGAAGTGGGGACAGAGAGAATAGTCTGGCGTGTTTCATCCCAGTTGGCGGCCACGATTTCCTTCCCATGAGGATCAGAATGAAATTTGCCATCGCGCTTCTGAGTTTCGTTTTCGCAATCGATATGCTGGCTCAGTCCAAACCCGCCGCTGATCTCCTCATCACGAACGCCAAAATTTGGACCGGCGACAAGGCTCATCCTTCAGCCCAGGCCGTCGCTGTGATCGGCGATCGTATTGTTGCTGTCGGTTCGAACTCAGATGTCCAGATTTTGCGTGGCGCCGCAACCAAAACGATAGATGCTCGCGGCAAGCTGCTCCTGCCTGGTTTTAACGATGCTCACGTACATTTCGTTACGTCGGGGACCCGGCTCAATCAGATTCAACTGAACGATGCCACCAGCATGGGCGAATTTACTCGCCGAATTGCTGACCGCGCAAAGATGACGCCGAAGGGTGAATGGATCGAGGGTGGCGATTGGGACGAGACGAAATGGACTCCAGCCAAGCTGCCCACGAAGGACTCCATCGATTCTGTCACTCCCGACACGCCGGTCTTCCTGGAGCACCACGACGGCCACATGGCGCTGGCCAACTCCGTTGCTTTGCGCCTGGCGGGTGTGAGCGCGCAAACTCCCGATCCACCGGGAGGCACCATCGTTCGCGACGCCCAGGGCAACCCCACGGGCGCGCTCAAGGACGCCGCTCGAAATGTTGTTCTCAAGGTGATTCCTCCTCCGTCTCATGACCAGCGGCTTCAGGCCATGAGACGCTCCCTGGAGCGTGCCGCAGAGCTCGGTGTGACCAGCGTTCAGGATATGAATGATGAAAATTCCGACAGCTTCGCAGACATTCGCGGTTATGGCGAGCTTTTGCAAAATGGCGAACTCACCGCGCGTGTATACGTCGCTCCGGCGATATCCGACTGGGAGAAACAGGCGAAAGTTGGAATCCGGCACGCTTTCGGATCGTCATATCTGCGAATCGGCGCTACCAAGGGATTTGCTGACGGGTCCCTGGGATCGAGCACCGCATATTTCTTCGACCCATATAATGACGATCCCAATAACTCTGGTTTGCTGGGTGAGCAAATGCACCCGCTCTCGCAGATGCGGGAATGGATGATGCAAGCCGACGCTGCCGGTCTGCAAATTTGCACCCATGCCATTGGCGATCGTGCCGTTTCAACCGTTCTTGATCTGTACACCGACGTGGTCAAAGCCCATCGCGGCATGGAACGCCGCTTCCGCATCGAGCACGCGCAGCACCTGGCGGCGAAGGATTTTGCTCGTTTCTCACAGTTGGACGCGATTGCATCCGTGCAGCCCTATCAAGCCATCGACGACGGACGCTGGGCGGAAGTGCGCATCGGCCACGACCGCGCCAGCCGCACTTATGCTTTTCGCACATTTCTAAATCATGGCGTGCACCTGGCCTTTGGCACGGATTGGCCCTATGCCCCGCTCGACCCCATGCTGACCGTTTATGCCGCTGTCACGCGTGCAACTCTGGATGGAAAAAATCCCAATGGCTGGTTCCCCGATCAGAAGCTCACTGTCGCGGAAGCCGTTGAGGAATACACTACCGGTTCTGCGTACGCTGAATTTCAAGAGAAGGAAAAAGGCTCAATCATGCCCGGCATGCTTGCGGACATGGTTTTGCTGAGCGATGACATCTTTACGATCGATGCGGTGAAAATTCGCGACGTGAAGGTGATAAAGACAATCGTCGGTGGAAGAGTGGTCTGGGACCAAGAGCGAAAGAAGCAATATTCCACAGCGAACTAGAACAACGTGGGGACAGCCGCCCTCGGCTGTCCGGCGAACGCAGTTCGCCAGCTTTGACTATCCACTCGAATTACTACTCCACGGTCTGACCAGATGCGGAGCTTTGCTCCGCAGGACAGCCGAGGGCGGCTGTCCCCACGTGAGCGTCGCGTGCAGCTAAGTTTCGCCGCGAACCAGATCTGCAATTGTCTCGCGCCGCCTGACTACTTTGCTGGATTTCCCGTCGACTAGAATCTCCGCGGCGCGTGGCCGGGTATTGTAGTTCGACGCCAGAACCATTCCATACGCGCCTGCATCGAGTACCGCCAGTAAGTCGCCTTGCTGCGTGATTGGCAGTTCGCGATCGCGGGCAAAAAAGTCGCCGGTTTCGCAGATCGGTCCCACGACATCGACCGTCTCGGAAATGTTTTGTTCTGCCAACGATTGCCCAGGGGAGCGGACAGGAACGATCTCGTGATAGGCGCGGTATAGCGATGGGCGCAACAAGTCGTTCATCGCCGCATCAACGACCAGGAACTTTTTCGCGCCATTCGTCTTTTTGTACAGCACGCGCGTCAACAGGGCTCCAGCCGGTCCCACAATGCAGCGACCCGGCTCGAGCAGAAGATGAACGTTCAGGCCTCGCAGTGGCCGCATCAATGCCTCCGCGTAGGAAGTAACCAGTTCCGCAAAGTCTGGTCCACCCGGATTTTCGTAAGGGATGCCAAGCCCGCCGCCCGCGTCCACGTATTTGATAACGTGGCCGTCCGCCTGCAATGCGCGGGTTAGTTCTGCAACGCGCTCCATGGTCGCTGCGAAAGGCTTCACGTCTGCAATCTGTGAACCTATGTGCACGCTTACACCGGCAATGTCTAAAGAGCTTATTTCCGATGCTCTGGCATACAACGGGCGAGCCTCTTCAATCGGTATGCCAAACTTATGCTGATGCAATCCGGTGGAGATATACGGATGGGTTTCGGCGGGAACATCGGGATTCACGCGCAGGGCGATTCGTGCTTTCTTTTTCGCCCGCGCGGCGCATTCCGCGAGCGCGGATAATTCCGCTTCACTTTCTATGTTGAACAGTAAGACGTCGGCCTTCAACGCTGCCCGCATTTCATCCGGCGTTTTGCCCACGCCGGAGAAGACAACTTTTTTTGCCGCGCTTCGACTCACTCGCAGCACGCGTTCCAGTTCTCCACCCGAGACCACATCAAAACCGCAGCCCATTCGCGCCAGCAAGCGCAGAATACTGAGATTTGAATTTGCTTTAACCGAGTAGCAAACAGTGTGCGAAACCTTGCGAAATGCTTGGTCGAAGGTGCGCATGCGCTCTCGAATGGTTGATGCGGAGTAAACGTAAAGCGGCGTGCCGAAGCGCTCGGCCAAATTTGTCAGAGCCAACTCATCACAGTGAAGCAGGGGGAAAGAATTGCTGCGCTTCGTCTTGCGATAGAAAAAAGCTGGCGGACGCCCTTGATTCCGGTTCCCCGTGCGCATCACTTGCGCGGGCCTTTGACTCGAATCGCAACCACGGTTTGATCGTCGAACGCTTCTTCTCCCGAAACATGTTCTTTAACTGCTCGAAAGATAGCTTTCACGACCTCTTCAGCTGAAGCGTCGGGATTGGCAGCAACGATTTCTTCCACCCGCTCGCGTCCAAACAAATCTTCATTTTTGTTACTGGCATCGAGAATCCCATCGCTGAAGAACACGAACAAGTCCCCGGGCTTCGCGCGGAAAGTGAACTCATCGTAGTCTGCGTCATCAAACAGTCCCAGCGGTAGACCTGTAGCTTCGATGACTTCGATTTTGCCATCGTGAGAATAAATCGGACGGGGCAATCCGGAGTTTGCCACTTTCAAAGTGCGATTGCGGTCGTCCCACACAGCGTAGATCAGCGACACAAACTGACCATCGATGCGCCGCTCCCCCAACGAGAAGTTCACAGCGGAAAGCATTTCTGCCGGTCCCGGCTCAATGGGCGCATGGGAGCGGAGAATTCCGCTGACCAGGGCAGCATAGATCGCCGCCGGGGCGCCTTTGCCGCTGACGTCGCCAACTACCAGCGCCGTGCGCGACATGGAGTAACCGACAAAATCATAAAGATCGCCACCAATCGCGCGTGCCGGCACGAACTTGGCCGCTATATCCAGATTCTCAAGTTTCGGCAACACCGGTGGCAGCAGCCGAAACTGCAACTGGCGCGCCATTTCGAGGTCGCGCTCCAGGCGTTTCTCCTGGCTGGCAATCTGCTCGTAAAGTCGCGCGTTCTCGATCGCAATCGCTACTTGCGCAGCCAGCGTGGTCACGGTGCGTTTATGATCGTCGGTAAAGAAGCCACGCCGCGTATGCTCGAGGTCGAGCACTCCAATTACTTTATCTTTGTAAATCAGTGGCACGGCCAGCTCCGCGCGGGCCTCAGGATTTCCTTGAATGTATCGAGGGTCTTTGCACACGTCCGGAACCAAAACCGCTTGCTTGTGTTTCGCGGCGTAGCCAACCACACCCTTACCTAAAGGGATCTCATTTTTAAGCTGGATGCTCTCCTGAAAACGCTGCGAGAAGCGATGCTGTAATTTCTCGCCCGCGGGATCAAGCAGCAGGATGCTGAACATCTGGTAATCGATGAGCCGCTTGAGAAGTTCAGCAATGCGTTTCAGCAACTCGTCGACGTTGAGAATGGATGTTAGCTCGCGCGCGATTTCATTCAACAAAACGAGAGTTCGTGCCTGACGTGTGGTGCGCGTGTAGAGGCGCGCATTCTCAATTCCAACCGCCATGCGCGAAGCAATCAGCGTCAGCAACCGTTTATGCTCTTCGGTGAAGTGATAGGGTTGCGGCGATTCAATATCGATCACGCCGATGAGGCGGTTCTTAATGATCAGCGGAACCGCCAGCTCAGAGCGCACATTGGGAATCACGGAGATATAGCGCGGATCGTTGGCGACATCGTCGACCAAAATCGCCTCCCGCCGCTGCGCGGCGATCCCGGTAACTCCCTCACCTACCTTGATCCGCATGCGGTCGACCACTTCTGGCGCGTATCCCACCTGAAATCGGAAGCGTAAATCCTGGGTTTTTTCGTTCAGCAGCAGAATGCCAAAGATTTCGTAATCGATGACTTTGCGCACCAGTTCGGCGACGCGGCGCAGCGTAGTATCCAGGTCGAGCGTAGTGTTAACCACGTCCGCCACTTCCAGCAGCAGAGGATCGACTTTGGATTGAAAGTCCGTCTTGGTTGCAACCATTTCCACTTTTCTTATGATATCAGCCGCGAATGACTGGCAGCGGTAGTCAACTTTCTCTTGGGATTACACAAATGTCCGGCAAGTTGCGATATTTTTCCGCGTAATCCAATCCATAGCCGACTACGAATTCGTCGGGAATGCTGAAACCAATGTAGTCTGCCTTGATCGGTTGTTTTCGTCGCGATGGCTTGTCCAGCAATGCAGCAATGCGAAGGGCTTTCGGCTGGTGACCTTGCATAATCCTTTGCAGGTAGTTGAGGGTGAGGCCAGTATCCAGAATATCTTCTACTAGAATCACGTTTCGATTTTTCATGGACTGGTCCACGTCCTTGGTGAGTTGCACTTCGCCGGTAGAGTCCCATCCGAACTGCAATTCATCGGCTGGACTGGGGCGAGCGCCGTAGCTTGAAACCCCAATGAAGTCGAAGGTCGCGTCGAGGTCGATATGCCGTGCCAGGTCGCTCAGAAAAATGGTCGCGCCCTTGAGCACACCCACCAGAATCACCGCTTGCCCGCTAAAGTCGCGCGTGATCTCGGCGCCCATCGCAGCCACGCGCTGCGCGATCTGCTCGCGTGAGATAAGAACCTTCAGTTCGGTCACGGCGAACTATATTAAACTAGCACTTGGGATTTGGCACTCAGCATTTCGTCAACGAGCAGCTCTATTCGGATGGTTTTGCAGGGACCAAATGTTAAACGCCAGCATCTAAACCCAAACACTATGAATCTCAAAGGCATAAAAATCACTTGGCTGGGACACGCCACCTTTCGCGTGGAAACTCCCGGCGGCAAAATAATTCTGATCGATCCCTGGGTCATGGGAAATCCCGCATGTCCGACCACGGAAAGGAACGTCAAGAGAGTTGACATTATGCTGTGCACGCATTGGAGATGCGGTCGAAATCGCCAAGAAGCATAATCCCAAAGTCGTTGGCATTCCGGAGTTGTGCGGATGGCTGAGCAAAAAAGGCGTGAAACAGACTGCGGAGATGAATAAGGGCGGCACGCAAACCGTCGACGACATCAAGGTGACAATGGTTCACGCCGACCACTCGTGCGGTATTAAGGATGGGGATGAGCTGGTCTACGGCGGCGAGGCATGCGGATACGTAGTTGAGTTTTCCAACGGTATGAAGATTTATCACGCGGGCGATACCAATGTATTTGGCGATATGAAGATTATCCGCGAGCTTTATGCGCCAGAGATCGCGATGATTCCAATTGGCGATCATTACACCATGGGGCCGCGGGAAGCCGCGTACGCGTGCAATCTGCTAAAACCGAAAACAGTCATCCCCATGCACTTCGGAACCTTCCCGCCACTGATTGGAAGACCGAGCGATTTGAAGAAGCTCGTACCCGATGTGGAAATCAGAGAGATGAAGCCGGGCGAAACAATTACGTAGAGTTTAATGGAGGATGGGCGTCCGCGCCCGTCCGGCTGTGCGGAAAGGAAACGAGTTGGCGAAGGCAAAGACGAAGACAACGATAACGACCCAGGCAACGACAACAACAAAGGCTACAAAGCCCGATTGGCAGATGCCGGGAATTCTGGCCGAGCCCGTCGAAGAATATCTCTATTCCATACTTCCGCCGCGCGATGAGGTCCTCGCGGAAATGGAGGCCGAAGCCGCCAGGCGAAAGATTCCCATTGTCGGCCCAGCGGTTGGCCGCATTCTGCATCAACTCGCATTAATGATTGGCGCTAAAACAGTCTTCGAAATGGGATCCGCCATTGGATATTCCACGCTCTGGTGGGCGCGGGCTGTCGGCGAAGGTGGCCTTGTGTTCTACACCGACGGAGATCGCAAGAACGCCGATCAGGCGCGCGGGTATTTCGAACGGGCGGGGGTCGCGTCGCGAATCAACCTCGCGACTGGCGACGCTCTGGAACTTCTCTCCGAACACAAACAGGAATTCGACGTCATCTTCAACGACGTCGATAAGGAAGACTATCCACGCGTGTTCCGGCTGGCCGTGCCGCGCCTGCGCAAAGGCGGGTTGTTCGTTACCGACAACGTTTTATGGAGCGGCAAGGTTGCGCAGAAAAATCCCGACCACACCACCGAGGCGATTCTTGAATTCAATCGCTTGCTATACCATTCGCCGGATCTGTTTACCACCATCCTGCCGATCCGCGATGGGGTCGCGGTCGCGATCAAGAAATGAGTCAGATCGACTTCACCGGAATCAACGTCAGATCTTCCACCAAACCGACTTCCTTCTGCAGGAACGGTTCGGCATAAGTAACGCCTCCGAGCAGGCCATAGAAGCGAGCTATGGCTTCGATACGCGCGCGAATTTCCGCCTGCGCAGGAAACAGGTCTTTGCCCGCCTCCTGATCGCTGAACTGCGACTTGTAAGCCATCAGTGCCTGAAAGCGCGTCTCGAACAGTTCGGTGATGTCTACGACGAACGTCGGACGCACGTCGTAATAGAGCGTCGCGTAAATAATTTTGAAAGGCCGATGCGGCGGAAGCTTGGTAGCGCCGGCATCCTGAGGGCGTCCCGCCCTCAGCGATGCGGATTCTTCCGCGGAATTCGCGGCCGAGGTCGCCCGCGCTAACCTAAAGTCCAGCTTGGCTAGTCCTGCCAGAAAGCAGGCTTCATATCCCAGCATCGATGCGGTGTAGTGGTCGGGATGGCGTCCCTTCCAGTAGGGCAAAATCACCACTCGCGGGCGTTGCTCGCGGATTACGCGCGCGACTTTCAGCCGGTTCTCAAAGGTGTTCTCGACTCGCCCGTCGGGAATGTCCAGAGCCTGCCGCCACGAGACGCGAAGTATCCTCGCCGCTTCTTCGGCCTCGCGCGCGCGGTCTTCCGCCGTGCCTCGCGTTCCCATTTCTCCCTGAGTGAGATCGAGGATGCCAGTGCGTCGTCCGCGCTGCGCCATCTTCAGCAACGTGCCCCCGCAGGTCTGTTCGACGTCGTCGCGGTGGGCCGCGATTGCCAGAACATCTAACGCAGCGTTGGAAAAGGAAAGAGTGGACATCTCAGTCGAGGCTCCCTTGTTCGAGAACCACGTTTTCGCGCACGATCAAACGATGGGCCGCCATCTCTTTCAACGTGGGCAAGACGCGATTCACGTGCTCGTCCGTATCTACGAAAATAATGATCACTGGAAGTTTGCCCCCCGCGTCGACCAAGTGGCTGGTTTGCACCCGATGCCGGCCGAGAAAGCCAGCCACCGCATGGATTGCTATCGCCGCGTATACATTTTCTCGCCGCAGGTAGTTAAGAATTTCCATGTGCAATGGCCGGTGATGCCACTGGTCGGCTTCGTTGAGATAGATGGTAACTTGAACAGCCATCGCGTCTGGCATTTTACAGCACCCGCGCCAGTGCCATCCCGGCCAGCGCCCCGCCCAGGCACAGCAAATTGTTGCTGAGCACGTTGGTGAGCATCAGAAGCCACTGTCCTTGCTCGAAGTAAGCTACGGTTTCAAACGCGTAACTGGAAAAGGTCGTAAACGACCCGCAGAATCCGACGACAATCAGCAACCGCCAACGCGGGTCTGCCAATACGCGTTCCGTGGTCCAGACGACGAAGAAGCCAACGATCAGGCTGCCTGCAATGTTGATGAAAAGCGTCCCATAAGGAAAAACAGGACCTAATTCTTTAGCTGCGAACCGGCTTAATAGATAGCGTGCGTTGGCGCCGACGATTGCGCCTAAAGAAATGACGAGAAGATCGATCACGATGGAGTCTCCCTACAAAGTTTGTAGGAGTTATCAGCCGGGATTCTGTCCCAGCGGTTATGGCGAACTCCATCGCCGGGTTGAATCATATCAAAAAACATCAAACCAAACAGCCTCGGCAGCAGTGGTCACAACGCTGACGGCAGGATGCCCTCAGGACAGCCGGCAAGCCTGCCCTGAGCGAAGCCGAAGGGTGCCGGCGCTACTTTTTTCTTTCCACTAGAAAACGCGCCAGTGCCTTCAGGGTTTCCGCTCGCGAGCCGAAGCTTTGTAGTGAAGCCAAGGCTTTTTCCACCAGCACATCGGCTTTCTTCAGCGACTCGTCGATGCCGAAGAGCGCCGGATACGTCGCCTTCTCCGCCGCTGTATCTTTGCCTGCGGTTTTTCCCAGTTGCTCAGAGGTCTGCGTTACGTCCAACACATCATCCACGATTTGAAAAGCCAGCCCAATGGATTTTCCGAAGGCCCTAAGTTTTTCGACCGCGTCCTCGTTCGCCCCGGCATAGAGGCCACCGCTCACCACGCTGGCCGTAATCAGCGCGGCGGTTTTCGAACGGTGAATGTACTCCAGCATGCTGAGATCCGGCCTTGTATGTTCGGCCTCGAGATCGACTACCTGGCCGCCAATCATGCCGTCGACCGTGCCGGTGCCGCGGGCAATTTCTTCGATGATGCGCACTCGCGCTTCCGCTGAACAGCGCAACCCGGCCAGCGTTTCGTATGCCTGGGTTTGCAGCGCGTCGCCCGCCAGAATTGCGATAGCTTCCCCAAAAACTTTGTGACAGGTGGGCCGGCCGCGACGCAAATCATCATTGTCCAGCGCCGGGAGGTCGTCGTGGATGAGCGAGTAGGTATGCAGCATTTCCAGCGCTGCGCCCAGATCTTCAATTCCCGAGGGAAGGGAACCGGCAACCATCCGTCCGGCTTCCAGGCACAGAATCGGCCGCAAGCGCTTGCCGCCGGCGAAAACGCTGTGGCGCATCGCCTGATGAATCGAAACCGGATGCTGCGTGGCAGGAGGCAACAGGTGTTCCAAGGCCGAGTCGGTCAGTGCTCGGCCTGCCTCCATCGTGTCGTTCAGCATGACGGTGAGTATAACAAGCTGAGTTTAAGGTTTGCGCAGAGCCCGGCTTTAAAATAAAAGGACGCCCGCAAAGGGCGTCCTGATTGATTGACTGGTATTTCTATGCGGTGGCGTATTGCGTCATGGAGACGCTCTGCAGAGCTGTTCGCAGGATGCCTCGCGTGTCAGACGGAGGATAAACATCGACAGCGCCAGCGTTCACGGCCGCTGTCCACATATCCTCGTCGGCCAGGCGATGCGTACAGACAATACAGGCTTTCGGAAACTCCCGTGAAAGGTGTTGGATATCGGAGAGCGAGGCTGCCTCCATGTCCAGAATAGCAATGCGAGCACGGTGTTTGGCGATGCTGGTGCGTAGCTCTCCCAGGGACTGCACCTGGTGAACTGAACCGAAAGTGTTGGCAAGGGCGGAAACGAGAGACTGCGCTGCTCTCGAATCGCTCTGGAGGAGTACCACATTGAGAGGCTGCATTACTTCCCTCTGCTTCTACCGCTAGGCACGGCGACCGGGCTGTGCCGGCGTTGCACGGTAGTGAACGCGGTCACAGACGTTAATACTGGTGAGCGGTGTAGCAATTGAGGCGGCCTGCTATCTTTTTCCCGCCGCGCTCTCGGTCAAGGGCTCAAACGACTCAGCCTGGAGCTTCCCGTTCTGCTTCAGCAGGATTTCCACTTTGCCCTCTGCCTGCTCCAGTTCCTTCCGGCAAGTCGCTGAAAGCTGCATGCCTTCCTCAAAAAGCGTCAGAGACTTTTCCAAGGGCACTTCGCCCCTTTCGAGTTCCTGTACGATCTTCTCTAGACGCTGGAGGCAATCTTCAAAT
>Ga0207031_10056_pt1 | contig 28815 bp, 23 predicted proteins | sample Alteio_BWMinCont_37_FD_153278 | JGI IMG/M metagenome (GOLD analysis project Ga0207031, IMG submission 153278) | Enriched cells from forest soil in Barre Woods Harvard Forest LTER site, Petersham, Massachusetts, United States -... | ecosystem: Environmental > Terrestrial > Soil > Temperate forest >... | reverse complement strand
TGACGGCGTTCTGGAAAGCTTGCTGGCAGCCAGCGATGCGGCTTTAGAGTCGGGCAATCAGCAAAATGCAGCAAAAGCATGGGCGCGTGCCGAGGACGCGGCGTTGCACTCTGGTCTCATCTCGGTTCGCGTGCTCACTCCGAACGAATTCGTGCAGTTGAAGCAGTTTTCGCAACGACAGCTGAGCCTTCCGAAAGCACGCGAGTATTTCAAATGGGCCTGGGGGAGCAGAAACCTCGTTCTCATCGAAAGTTCTGCGCGGGCGATGAGCATGGCTCTCAAACAAATTGGGCAAGAAGGCGCTTCGGGTTGGTACGACATCATGGGCGACGATGCCGCTGATTTTCTAGCTAAGCTCCCGACCAGCACGCGTGTCCTTCATGCGGCCCTTATCGACTATGGTCTTCTTCAGGCAGGAGTAAATCCAGCAAGTCGGCAGGAACTCTTCGTCGGGACCGATTACCGAGCCTTATGCAGGCAGCTAATTGCTGGCATGGGACGTACCTTGCCGCTTTTGCCGGGTGATGAACCTGAAGAGTTAAAAGAAGTTTCGAAGGTGATCCTACCGCTCGCGGACCGCTCTGATGAGCACCGCGTCGCCGGACTGGAAGCGCTTTCTAAGGCCGACGGGAAGCGTGCCGCGACGGAGTTTGGAGTTTTCTTCAAGAGTGTACAACCGCTTATGGATCAAATCGCTGACCTGGGCCCCAAGGAGACAGCGAGCACGTCACAAGCGGCGGAAATGCCGGACGACATCAGTGAGGTCAAATCTATATACGCCGCAGGCCTGTTGGATGCCTGGTCCATGCATAGCCCGCCACGACTGCGAAACATCCTTTCGGCACTCGAGGGCAAAACGATGCCCGTCGATGTCCCCTTACTATTGCCGGCTGCTAATCCCTCTAAAAGTCGCTTTCGACCAGAAGTGAATGCGATGGGAGGTGGGTCAGGCGCGGAAATGTTGCGCGCGGCGATAGCGCTCGGCCGGGCTCCTGAACGCCGTTCGTGGCCCCGGCTCGTGGCTCGTTCTGCGGCACAAGGCGGGATTGGAGCAGTAAGCGCATCGGCCTTCGGAGTAGAACCTGACCATTTGAATGAAGCTGAGGCCGCACAGTTTCAGATAGCGTACGCATCTCAACTCGCGCTGGCAATCAACGGAGAACTTCGCCACGTGGCTTTGGGGGGGGAAACAGCCTTTTGAGTGGTTCATGAGCAAATTAAAAAGAGACTCGAGTGTGCAAAGGGATGTGCAGCAGGCCAGCCAATTCGGCCTGATGATGCGCTTACTGCAGATGGCCTATATGTCGACGGATTCGGGTGCAGCGCAACTGGCAAAGGACCCCTATTTTCGAATGGTTATCGCCATGGATCCTGAACCACCGGACTTCGATTCGCTTGCGGAGGATTCTGATAGCAGCCCAACGACGCCGGAGGACGATTCCAAGGAAAAGCCCGAAAAGGATTTGGAAGAGTCGAGCGAACTACACTTCCCGGCAATGAAGAGCGATCCAGGATTTCTTAGGAATTTTGAATTTGCGGTTTGGAGCATCGGATATCCAGTGCTCCTCGATTCCGTTTTCGGCCCGGAGCCCTCCTACCTGGACAAAGCGATGTCTAAGGCCCTCGTCAGCTTGGCCGCTAACCAACCCCACATCGAGTCTTCACTGCCGCCGCAACTGGCGCAGGAGTTGGGAGACCTTGAAAAGATGAAGCGGCAGATCGTGCTCGATCTCGCACTGAGCGCGCTTGCCGGAAAACGCTATCACATCGCCATTGCACGCTTGTTGAGTTTGGAAGGAATGGCACCGCCGCCGACGACACTGGAGCGTGTGCAGCTGAACTACGTCATCGCCATGTGTTATCGCGGTTTGGGCGACGCGCGCCAAGAGGAGCAGCTATTGAGGGATGCCGCAGACCAATTAGAAAGCCTGCGTCGGTCCGTGGCCACACGCAACGCCTCGCTCCGTCTGCGAGATTTGCGGCAACTTATAGAGGAAGAATACTTATCTGCTCTCTATCGCCGCGGCGACTCGGCTGCGATGACGCGAGCGATAGCATCCTACCGATTGGCAAGCGTACTGCCGGTTGCGATCCTGGCCTCGGCGCCGCACAACCCACTCGCAGAAGAACTGGAGACGCTGAAAGACACCTATCATACCCTGTCGGTTGGCACAGAAAATAGTCCTGTAACGCGCCAAGACTACCGCGAGCTTCTGAAACTCTTCGGCCAGCCGGAGAAGCTGCCGGCCGGCGACCCCACACTGAATGCGATCGAACAAGCAACATATCTAGTGACAAACGAACTCTACGCCCAGGACGCAAGTCACCGAGAGCGCAAGGACGCGATTCGGCCTGCAGCTCCTGGTGAACTCCTGATTCTGCAAGCAGTGGGACACACGGGTGTGTACACGGTTACGATCGACGACGGGGGACGCACTTCCGCATACTTTCGCTACTTACCGATTGGTTCGCTTCAGGCCCTTTGCGAAAGCTTCGAGAACGCTCTGCAGGGAGGAGCGCCATCCGACGAGGTTGGCACCCAGCTCTACGACAAGTTGCTCGCCTATCTTCCAGAGATCAGCGGCAAGAAGCGACTGAGTATCCTGGCAGATGGTCCCCTGCAAAACTTGCCTTGGGCGGCTCTTCCAATTCCGTCCGGCAAATACCTGATCGAGAAATACGAAGTTGGGATTCTGTCGGGTGCAAGACCTGTTTCAAAAAACAGCGTACCCGTGGCCCGGAGGCAGCTCCTCGCCATCACCAATCCCGAGATGGAAAAAAACACGGACGATCAACTTGCGCCGGTCCGCAGTGGAATGCCCATCATTCCTCTAGTCGGTGCCGATGCGAACTTAGCAAAAATTCGCGCGGGGTTGACGGATGCAGACGCTGTTTACATTTCGACGCATGGGCAGAGCGACTACTTGCGACCGGACTATTCATTTCTAGAGCTGACTGGCGGACAGCGCCTTTATAGTCTGGACCTCGGAGATCTGGACTTTAGCGAGCGACAACTGCTGCTAAGTGCCTGTGACACCAGAACTGGAATTACGTATGGAGGCGAAGAAGAGTACGGGCTTGCGGACGCATTCCTGGCGCGTAATGCTTCCACCGTGGTCGCGACAAGATGGCAAGTGGAGGCGCCTGGAGCTCGGGCCTTCTCCGAGGCTTTTTATAAGAGCTTGAATAACGGCACGGATTACACTTCTGCTACGACCCTGGCAGCGCGCGAACTAATCGAGCGACAGGGTTCAAAGTGGAACGCGCCGCGCCATTGGGCGGCGTTCGAGCCCGTGACGCGTTTTTTTGATGCGGAAAGAACAGCTGCGCTGTCAACACGGCGCGGGAGTGTGGATGCATCTGAGCGCGTTCGCATCACAGATTTGATAGACAAGGAGCATAAGCAAGCCCAGTTGGAAGAGCAGCAATTAACAGCCAAAGTGACCGCGTTAAACGCGGAACTTACCGCTGTGAAGACAAAGACGGCGGTTGAGGAAGCAAAAAGTTCCATCCTTTACGCGCAAGTTACTGCCGGACGCCAGAGAGAAAAGAGGCTGTCGACCGTCCTTAAGGCGGCAACGAGTAATCTCGCAGCGGACCCGGCCTGGAAACCCTCGCAACACTTTCATTTAACAGTCAGTGTGCAAGATGAATCAGGCAAGGGCATTCCGGGCGCTCTGGCATCAGCCGAGGATGTCGGCACCGGCACTGTACGAACTGCATCGACTAATCGGGAAGGGCACGCCGTATTTTATGATATGACAACCGCCGAGGCTTATCACATCAGCGTTGATGCAAAAGGGTTGGCGATGGCGAACTTCCGAGCCGCCGACCTGGAGGATTTCGATGTTTGGTTTGCCGATGCGGAAAAGGTCGTTACCATGCAACCCTTGAAAGACGTAGTTCGAGTGAGTCGCCGCTCCACTTCAGATCCCAAGCCGGCCATGAAGAATGAGGTCAAAATAGCGAAGGTACAGCCGCCGGATCAAATGCCCGCGCTGCAGACGCTACTCGAAGAGCTCAACAGAATTGAGGCTTCGAATGATACCTTCCCGCCACGCGTCGCTTCTTTAGACGACGAGCGCTCAGATGCCAACGATGCGTTGGAAAGCGCTCTTGCAGGCCAATCCTCCTACACGAAGGAAATCGCCGAGATGCAGACAAAGTTGGCCGGAGAGTCCGCGGAGCTCAACGCCTTATTGAAAAGCGTGCACCTCTTGGAATTGCAGCCCGACCGCCTAAGAATCTCGGGTGACGTTGCGAATCATCACTTCAAAAGGGTTCGTGCTCGGCTAAAGCTTCGGAAAACAAGCAGTGGAGAAGAGCAGACAATTCTGTCAGATCGGTCTGGCAAATTCGCTTTCGATGACGCCAGACCCGGCGTCGAATATGTGCTGACGGCTGAGGCTGACGGATATGACATCTGGAGTAGCCCACCGACGGTTTTCTACTCCTCATGCTCGATTTCCATCGAGCTGTTTACGTTAGAGGAATTGAAACAACCCCGCAAAACACGATAGTAAGTTCGCAAATACTTTCCATGTCTCGGTGGCGTGCGACTCGAGTTCGCTCGCGTCATTCGCAGCTCACGATATGCTGCCGATGAGCCACGGTGAGTTGGAATGGCACTCTGCGCGACTCTTTCAGAAAGTATGGCAGTTGTCGACTACAGAAACGATTGAATAGGCACCACCGGACGCTTATTCGCCTGCGCAGCAGGAGGGTTTGCAGGAGTGCGGCGGGGATCGACCCACATTCTTTCCCGAGAGCAGCCTAGATTCCAACTAGGAGGTCATCACAAGCCGATGTAGATTCGATGGAGCCTTGGAGGATGAATCCGACGCTCAGCAAGGCATGTAGAGGTTTTGCGTTATTTTTAGAAGATAGACAGTTTCCGCTGAGCGATGGGATCACGGGTTTACCACAGAAGATTTGTGTACAACTTGTGTACAAGAAGGCGGTTTTAAAGGGCCTGAAATTGGACCTAAGCAACGCAGAATCAACAACAGACTCTTGGGCTACAGGCCCCAACATCGCGGGGAACCGCTCACAACCATCTCATTGTACGGTAGCTTAGCGCATTTCGCAATCGTGGGGAATCTGCGCTTTGGTACAAGACAGCAACTTCTCCGATGCACTTATTATGCATGATCTCGAAATCACGGTTCGGTCAATCGTGGGGTGTACAGCCCACGGAGCGTCAGGATGTAGTGGCAAAGCTGAAAAGTGCGATGTTTCAGAGAATTTCCAACCATCAAACGGAACCACAACGTCGAGCGCTCGAAGATAGGTTCGCAAGAAGGAAACCCATAGCGTGGGAAATTGAGCTTCAAAAGGCCCCTAGCTCGCGGCCACCTGAGCCAATAACTCAAAACAATTCTCAGCGTTCTGCCTCATCGGCTCGGAATTCCATGAAATCCGCTCGACCTCGAACGAGAGCACCGGCGGTCCAACTTCCCGACAATCCGGGAGTGCTCGCCTGTTTGTGGACACAAGCGCTTTAGTGGTACTGATTCACACGACCTTTTAGACCGCTTCCGTGAGGGTTAGCGGGTCACAAGGATGCACGCGAGGCAGCGCGGCAATTTTGGGAACAGGGAAGTGGGGACATGCGGCTGTCGGATGGTGCTCGGATGTTTTGTGCAAGCAACCTGAAGCTCCTTGCGCGATAGGCTGGCGGGCCCTATTATGCGTGATCGAAATCCAATAGAACCTCGCCACCACGCTCGGAGTGTTCGATTGCTTCTTTGATTTGGGACGGTTTGTATGTCGTGGTGACTGGCAAACTTAATTTGCCAGAAGCGACTACTTTTGTCGCCTGAGTAAGTGCCGCTCGCATTTTGGGGAGAAATTCTTCGTAATACATCCAGAAGCCGTGGATATTCAACCTCTTGCCAATGAGATCGCCTTGCGGCAAGTGAATCGGCAAACCACCGAGCCACGCATAGCTGACGAGATGAGCCGCCGGAGAGAGCACGCTTGCCAACGTCGCTGTCGCTGGACCACCTACGGCATCAAGACCCAGGGATATTGGCATTCCGCCGGTTGCAGCCCGAATTTGCTTTGAGAGTTCCGGCGATTCGACTCCAACAAAGTCAACATTCAGTTTTTCGATTTCTGGGATAAGTTCGCGCCGTCTCACAATACCTACAACGTTCAGATCGAGCGATTTTGCAATCGCGATCAGGCATCGCGCAACGTGGGAGTTTGCTGCGTTTAACACAATCCAGTCATTTGGCTTTAGCGTTACAAATTCGTTTAACAGAAGAACCGCGGTCGTAGGGTTGATATTTAGCATCGAGGCGGTCTTGGTCCACGGCGTCGCAATTTGTTTGCAGCCGCGGAATGCACGGTGCACGCGGTCCGGTTTCCAGAGTAGGGAACCGAGCCGTGCGGCACATCGGAGTGAGGATCAAATGAACAGACAGTCGAAGATGATCATTGTGGGTGGCGGATTTGGAGGCTTATGCGCAGCGCAGGCATTGAAGTCCGCGCCTGTCGAGGTGACGCTCATCGACCGTCGCAATTACCATCTGTTTCAGCCACTCCTTTATCAGATCGCCACCGGTTCGCTGTCGCCTGGCGAGATCGCGGCGCCATTACGCAGCGTACTGAGCCGCCAGGAAAACACTCGCGTGTTGATGGGTGAGGTACAGGATATCGATCCCGTATCAAAACGCGTGTTGCTCGCCGATGGGGCGAGCCTCGAATACGATTCGTTGATTGTCGCGGCAGGTTCGCAGAGCTTTTACTATGGCCACGAATCTTGGCGGGAGTGGGCTCCAAGCCTTAAGAGCGTGGAGGAAGCGACAACCATCCGGCACAAAATACTCTACGCTTTCGAAGCCGCCGAACGAATTTCTGACCCTGCTAAAAGGCCCGCATGGCTCACGTTTGTCATTGTGGGTGCGGGCCCGACGGGAGTAGAGCTTGCCGGGGCTATTGCCGAGATTGCAAGGCAGACGCTGAAGCATGATTTTCGCTCCATCCACCCGGAAGAGGCCCAGATCATTCTAATGGACGGAGCGCCGCGCGTGCTTCCGCCCTTCCCGGAAGACTTGGCGGAGAAAGCGGCCCGCTCGCTCGGGAAACTCGGAGTGCAAGTGAAGACTGGCTTAATGGTGAAAGACATTGATAAGGAAGGGCTGACCATCCAGAACCATGACGGCATAAATCGTCTGGAAGCCAGGACCGTCATTTGGGCAGGCGGCGTGACAGTTTTCGGAGTTGGGAAAGACTCTCGCGAAGCGTACGAATGCGGAGACAGACAAAATCGGTCGAATTAAAGTAGATCCCCAACTCACGATCGCAGGTCATCCAGATATTTATGTCGTTGGGGATCTGGCTCTTTCGCTAGATTCCAACGGAAAACCGCTGCCCGGTTTAGCTCAGGTGGCTATCCAAGGAGGAACCTACGGCGCAAAGGCCATCGTCCTGAAACTACAAGACAAAAAGGAGATTTCGCCCTTCACGTATTTCGATAAGGGCAGCCTGGCTGTGATTGGCCGGTGGAGTGCCGTCGCGAATGTGTTCGGCTTCCACTTGTCTGGACTGCCAGCTTGGCTCGTGTGGGTGTTCATCCATCTGATGTACATCGTCCAGTTTCAGAGCCGCATTCTGGTTTTTATCCAATGGGCATTCGAAGATCTGACTTTCAATCTCGGGGCACGCCTTATTACCTGGACTGCGGCTACGGACTTCAATTTCAACAAGGAGCTTTCTTCTGTTGTAAGTAAATCCGGAGCCAGTGACAACGTCGTATTGAAGGCGTAGCTGAGGCTACAACTCCGACTATGAGTCTGAAAACTGCAAATCCGGTTGTCACCCGCGTCGCGGTAATTCGACCCAGAACCGGATCATCGGCCTAGTCTGCCCCTTGCTGGTCCCGCGCGTTTTTTGTTGACTGCCCATCCCCACCTTCTCACTTGCACAACGCTCCCACGTTAACCCCCGCCCTTTCCAACGCTCTCCTCACCGCCTCCGCAATCCGCTCCGCCCCCGGCGTATCCGCGTGGATGCAAATCGTCTGTGCTCCCACTGCCACCTCGGCGCCCTCACGCGTCAACACGCCTCGCCCTTCCGCAATCCGTGCGGCCTGTTCCGCCGCTTTCTCCGGCGCATCCAGCAGCGCATCCCGAAATGTCCGCGCCCGCAAACTTCCGTCTTTTTCATACCGCCGGTCCGCAAACGCCTCCGCCGCCACGCGAAATCCTGCCGCGCGAAACTCCTGCAACATCACCGAGCCCGCCAGGCCCACCAGCACCACGTCCTGCCTCCACCGCCGCACACCCTCTGCAATGCCCCGCGCGATCCTCGCGTCCAGCGCCGCCTGGTTATACAGTGCCCCATGCGGCTTGACGTGCTGCACCTCCGCGCCACACCTCTCCGCGATCTTCCCGAGTGCCACCACTTGCCGGTAAACCGAATCCCGAACCTCTTCCGGCGATAAGTTCAGCGTCACCCGCCCAAAATTCTCTCGATCCTCGTATCCCGGATGCGCCCCCACCGCCACGCCGTGCAGCATCGCCTGCTCGATCGTCGCGCGCATCATGCCTTCATCCCCGGCATGCCCGCCGCAAGCCACATTCGCCGACGTCACAAATTTCATCAGCGCTTCCTGGCTTCCGTCCGCCAGCATCTCCGGCAACTCGCCCATGTCGCAGTTCAAATCCACTCGTTTCATGCGAACAGCCGCTCCTCCGAACCTAACAATCTCTGCTGCTCGATCCACAACGCCCGCGCCTTCACGAGCGAAACCTCTTCGAACTGGATCTTATCTCGCGGCCGCAATTGTCCAACGCAATGCAAATCCGCTCCAATCACATTCGCGATCTTCGGGTAGCCGCCGGTCGTCTGCTGCTCCACAAACAAAATGATCGCCTGCCCCGATGGTGTAAACTGAATCGCTCCTAGCGGCGTACCCTCGCTGATCATTTCCGCCTTTCCGCGCGCTGCCAGCCGCGGTCCATCCAGCCGTAACCCCATCCGATTCGAATCTTCGCTGACCATAAACTCTGCGCTCGTCATCGTCCTCCACGCTTCTTCCAGAAACCAATCAGACTGCGGCCCAAGTGTCACTCGCAACGTCTTCTCGGGCTTCAGCTGCTCTAAAACGCCAGCTCTCGGTTTTCGCCGCCGGATATTTTTCTCGAGCCCCCCAAGCGGCAACACATCGCCCTTCCGTAGTGCCCGTCCCTCCCATCCTCCCAATCCGCTTAACAGATGCGTCGAAGCGCTCCCCAGAAATTCCGCCACACCAATCCCGCCCGCCACGCACAAATAGCAACGTGCAAAATCTCGCGTCGCCCCTAGCACCACTCTCTTCCCCGGCATGATCGCGTGCGGCCGCCACAACTCCAGCGCCTTGCCATCCACCTGCGCCCCAAAATTCGCCCCCGCCAGGCAGATCACTGCTCCATCGGGAAACAAAAATGTCCCGCCTGTGAGCGTCATCTCCAGCGCCGGTGTCCCGGCTTTATTCTCCAGCAGCAGATTCCCCAACCGCAGGGCCACCGCATCCGCCGCGCCCGATGCCGAAACTCCCAGCGCGCCGAATCCCTCGCGGCCAAAATCCTGCACCGTCGTCTGCAATCCCGCCGATTCCACCACCAGCAAACTCATGCCCGCCTCGCCGCCAGGAACTCCGCCCGTGTGACCGGCCGGAACTTCACCTGGTCTCCAATCGCAATCAGCCCCATCGGCTCGCGATCCCGCCGAAACATTTCAAGCGGCGTCCTGCCAATCAATCGCCAGCCGCCCGGCGTGGCGAACGGATACACCGCTGTCTGCCGCCCCGCAATCCCTACGCTTCCCGCCGCCACTTCCTTCCGCGGCGTCTCCAATCGCGGGGTGGCAATCTCATCCGGCAGATCTCCCAGGTAGGCAAACCCCGGCGCAAATCCCAAAAAGTAAGCGTGATACGTTCGCGCGATGTGCAGTTCGACAACCTTCTCCGGCGACAATCCTCGCTGCGCCGCCACTTCCTCGAGGTCCGGCCCAAACGCCCCGCCATAACACACCGGCACTTCCACCAGGCGAGCCTTCGCCGCCGGCAACTTCTTCGCGCGCGTTTCGTATTCGGAAAGTTTTGCCTGAACTTCGGCGTGATCCACAGCAACCGCGTCAAACGTAATCAGCAGGGAACAGTACGCCGGCTGGATGTTCCGTACCCACGCAATCGGCTCCTGCTGCAACAGCCGCAGCAACCGCACCACCCTCTCGTGTACCGCCGCACCGATCTCTTCCCCCAGATAAACCAGCAGCGCCTGGTCGCTCGCGGCCTGAAATCGCACTCTGGTCTCCTGCGTTCCCACCCTCTACTGCACGAACCCGATGTTCGCCCCTGGCACCGGCGCGCCTTCAGGCCCCTCTTTAATCGGCCCGTACGCTGCCTCAAACCGCGCAATATTCTCGCCCAGCGCCCGCCAGATTCGCTTCGCATGCCCGGGGCTCACAATGACGCTGCTCAGCAACTTCCCCTGCGTGCCATTCGGAAAAATGTACACAAAATTCAGCGTAAATTCCTCCGCGTGATGCTGGATCATAACCAGGTTGCTGTACAGCCCCTGCAGTTCCTTCTCATCCGCCTTGATCTGCACTTGCCCCGGCTGCGCTACTTGTTTCTCATCCATGTTCTTCTCCCAAAATTCCTCTCCCAAAGTATCACAGCCCAACCCGGCACACCCCGCAGTGGCCGATCTTCAGATCGGCCGCCGATCTAGCGGCCCCGACCGAGTCGGGGCCTGCCACGTCCCCCGCTAGCGATTGTAGGGCCCGCCGACCGCCTGCCCGCCGCAGGAAGGTGGCGGGCCGCTCTTCTCTCTATCCTCAGTGTTGTCCGCGCACTCTGCGGTATCTCTTTATCTAACTCTTGCGTCCTCCCCCGATAAGTCCTATTGACATCCGCCCTAGTTAATTCTACTTTATAAGAGAAGTTAACCATAGTTAACACAAACGATGTCCGACATCTTTTCCAAGCGATTCTCCACTGCCCCGGCCCTCCCGGCCGACCAGCCCGAACTCTCCGCCTGGCGCCGTGCCCTCACGCTCCCCTCGCTCCCTGAATCCCACCGCAGCATCCCCATCTCCCACAACGCCCACTGGTTCCGCAAAATCCTGGCCTTCGCTGGCCCCGGCTATCTCGTCGCGGTCGGGTATATGGACCCGGGCAACTGGGCCACCGACATCGGTGGAGGCTCGAAATTCGGCTACTCGCTCCTTAGCGTCGTTCTCATCAGTAATCTGCTCGCGATGTTTCTCCAGGCGCTCTCCGCGAAGCTCGGCATCGTGACGGGCCGCGACCTTGCCCAGGCCTGCCGCGACCACTATTCGCGCCGCGTATCCGTTTTTCTTTGGGTCGCCTGTGAACTCGCCATCGCCGCCTGCGACCTCGCCGAAGTCCTGGGCTCCGCCGTAGCCCTCAATCTTCTTTTTCACATTCCGCTGCTCCTCGGGGTTCTCCTCACCGCTTTCGATGTTCTGATCGTCCTCGCCCTGCAGGGACGCGGCTTCCGCCTAATCGAAGCTTTCGTGATCACGCTCATTGCCAGCATCGGACTGTGCTTCGCTTACGAAATTTTCTTTGCGCATCCGATCTGGCGGGAAGCTGCCCGCGGCTTCATCCCCCATGCCGAAATACTGCGCAATAAGGAAATGCTCTATATCGCCATCGGCATTCTCGGAGCCACCGTGATGCCTCACAATCTTTATCTTCATTCGAGCATCGTGCAGACCCGCGCGTTCGGCCAAAAGAAATCGGAAAAGCGCGAAGCCCTGCGCTATGCCGTCATCGATTCCACCGTCGCCCTCTTTTTTGCCCTCTTCATCAACGCCGCCATCCTCGTGCTCGGCGCCGCCGCGTTCCACACCCGCGGCCTCAGCGAAGTCGCCGACATCGCCCAGGCCTACAAACTCCTCAGCCCGCTCCTTGGCGCGGGCCTTGCTAGCACGCTCTTCGCCTGCGCCCTGCTCGCCTCCGGGCAAAACTCCACCCTCACCGGCACTCTCGCCGGCCAAATCGTCATGGAAGGTTTTCTCGATATTCGCCTGAAACCGTGGCTGCGCCGCCTGATCACCCGCTCCATCGCCATTATTCCCGCGGTTCTCGTGATCGCCATCGCCGGGGAAGGGAAGCTCACCACGCTCCTGATCCTCAGCCAGGTGATTCTCAGCTTTCAGTTGCCCTTCGCCGTGATTCCGCTGGTGCAATTCACCAGCGAGCGCGCCAAGATGGGCGACTTCGTCAACTCCCGCGCCACCACCATCATCGCCTGGTGCGTCGCCGCCGCCATCCTCTTCTTCAACGGCGAACTCCTCTGGCTAATCCTCCGCCCCGCATAATTGGACTCACGTCTTTGTAGAGGCCGAACTCGCTCGGCCCTTCCTGCTTTTGTGGGGCCCGATTTCAGCGGCGGGCAGTTCTTACTGCTGAGTGCAGAAGCGCAGCTTCCGCTTTAACGCACCTAACGCTGTCCACCAACCCAGTTCCCATCGAAAGGAGCCTTGAAGGGTGCGGATTTTCAACCACCAAATCTCCTCGAACTCTGAGGCCCATCTGCTAGCGGCGTTTACCCCGGCCCGGTCGGGGCATTGAAATCTTCTCATTCCACCGGTCCCCTCTTCCTGTCCAACCCCGCCTATGCGAAACTTTCCCTGTGAATAAACCATGACCGCTCCTGCCAAGAGACAAAAGACGCTGCAAAAAATCCTGTTCGCCCTCGTCATCCTCCTCATCTTCCTTTCCATCGGCCTTGCCGCCTTGCACAAAACGCCATGGAAAGTCCCTACCGAAGACAAACTCCGCAAGAATCCGCTCGCCGCCTCCGACGCCAATTTCAACGCCGCGAAACCCGTCTACAACGAGTACTGCGCCAACTGCCACGGCGACGCTGGCAAAGGCGACGGCTCCGACGCCATGATGTACGACCCCGCGCCAAGCAACCTCACCGAACCGAAGCACATGAACAGTCTCACCGACGGCGAAATTTATTACCAGATCACCCAGGGCCGCAAGCCCATGCCCTCCTTCCGCAAAAAGCTAACCGATGACCAGCGCTGGCAGTTGGTAATCCTGGTCCGCTCCTTTGCTTCGCCCACCACGCCACCTCCCGCCTTAATTAAGACTCCCGAACCTCCCGCAAGAAAGTAGTGGCCGGTCTTTGGGCCGGCCACCAAAACTCCTGGATCGATCTTCCGAGCTAGCCCAGGAACCGCGTTCGCAATCCTCGGGGAAGCAGCGGGCACACCTCCTCGGTCGTCCCAAAGATTCGCTTGCGGACGGATGCGATGGCGTCATACGCCACATCCCGCAAAGCTCGAGGCATCAGGCTCAACAAGGCGCCGCCAAGGAACCACAGGCCTCCCAACCGCTTCAGCACATAAATCACCGCAGTTGATCTCGTAAGGATATTCTTGTTTTGTTCGACGACCGCAACACTGTCCGGAAGCTCGGCGCGCGCGCTGTCCGTGATACTTCGCTTGATCGCCTCTCCCTGCAGTGGCGCAAACGAAAAAGGATCCGCCGATTGATCTTCACTCAGCACGAAACGCACCAGTCCGTGGCACAGGCCGCAATGCCCATCATAGAAAATCGGCTGTCCAGCAGGTTTCGGAGAGGGAATCCACGCCGGGTCGAAGGTAAAGAAATGCAGTATCAACATGCCGACGGTGAGATCGGAAAAATTCACCAAAACGAGCAGGCCCAGATGCAAACCGACCATCGCCAACCAGAGAAACGGCCGCAGCCGGCGGAAAATTGCCAGCGGAGCGAAAGACAATTCCAGGGAAAGCGCGGCCCATGTTGCGGTTTTCAGCCACAAGGCCGGAAGCGCCAGTAAGGAAGTGCGCACCACAGTATCGCGCGCCAGTGGATTGCTCAGCACATGACCGAGCGCGCTGCCATCCATCCACGACGGGCTGATCAGCTTGTTATATCCGCTGTAGCTATAGGCAACGGCCATCAAGATCCAGGCGGCGGCGTAAACGTCCGCCGGCATCTTCCAGGAGCCGGTGTCTTCGCTGGTGGAAGCTAACTCTTTGCGATCGGAAAGGGACGGAATCAGCGCGTAGGCCAGCAGCAGCCAGCCGATGAAGGGAAGGGAGGGATTTCCGATTAGCGGATTTCTGCCATACAGACTTGCCCACACGTACCACACCAGGACGGCCATCACCCGATCGAATTTGCCAATGGTTAAAAGCGCGCTGAAAATTGCCGCCGCCAGCAAGCAAGCCTGAACGAACAGCGGCGAGTCCCACAGAAGAAATAGGTTGGGAAAGAGGTGAAACAAGGGACTCATCGCACCTTGCGGGAGTACTCCTTGTAAAGAGAAGAGTTCCGGCCCCCAAGGCAGGAGGCTGAGAAAGTGGTAAAGCAGATAAAGGCCGAAAGTCACGCGGAAGATGCGAAATTGGCCCCTGGTCCAGCCATTTTTCATTTGCATGGCGGTTCGTACTCCAGCGGCAAATCGCCAGTTTGCGTTCCAGCCCGCGTTTCAATGCGAATGCGGGGCACTCCGCGAATTTCTGATACTGGAATCCCCAATTCCCGCAAGAGCGGCGCGTCTCCACAAAGTGCGTAACGCGAAATGGATTCAAACATCGCACGCACGGAAGGATCCGAATGCAGAACCGGTCCGTAGGCGAGGACCGCGCCGTACACGTTGCGCCGGTTGTAGGGACCCCGTAAGCCCGCGGTTGTTTCCGGCCTGATCTCGATGGAATGGAACACCCCAGACTCGTCAGTCCACTCGACAAAAAACCGGGACGAGTAGGTCTCCAGACCGCGCACCGAAGAAAACACCTTTGGCGCGGGAGACGCAGCGGTTGCGGCCGCCACACCCTTCAGTGCCCACAGATGCAGCAGGTCCGCAGTCATCTGCAACATGCCAAGTGCGAGCAGTGCGATCACCGGTTTTCTCACGGCCGCAAATCCTCCGTCTTCATTGCGTGAACATCGCGTCCCGCCAGCATTTCCCCGAACCGGAGTTCCTGGGCGGGTTCAAAGCCGCATTGCGCATTCCACTCGCGCGGATTGCGAAAGGTGCCGAAAAGCATGTCCCACACCGGCAGGTCAGAGTAGTTGAAGGAATGGACGCCCTTTTCATGATGGATGCAATGGCTTTCGGGCCGCTGAAACACAAAGCCCAGCCAGTACGGCGTGCGAATGTTCCAGTGGTAGACCAGTTCGGCGAGTCCGCTGAGCAGGACGCCACCCGCAGCCGCCGCCGGGCCCAGCCCCACCACGAAATACAAGATCGCGCTCGACAGCGCGCTGTCCGCCAGAATTTCAAACGGATGTTTATAGAAGCTGGTGATCACTTCAATGCGCTGGGGGCTGTGATGCACCTGGTGAAACCACCGCCACAGGAAGTCGCTTTCGTGGCGCCAGCGATGCCACCAGTAGAAAAAGAAGGTAATTGCCAGATAACCGAGAAGGGAACCGCCGGCGAGTCCAAGCGCGTCGGCACTCCAGGGCCGATGTCGCAGCATCCAGCCGTTCCAGACCATGCCGGCAATCCACACAGCGCCCACCTGAAACCCGTTCAAGAGCAGCGCGCGTGCCCACCAGCCGCGAACTTGTGGCCACTGGCGGCCGCCCCGCCGGGTTTCCACGATGATCATTCCCAGCGCAGCGATCAACACCAGCAGGGGAATCAGAATCACATTCAGGAATTCCGCGATTCTCATCGAATTGGACCTCCCTGACGCACACGCTTCCCGCCATGAGCCCGGGGCGTTTTACGTCTCTTTCAGCAGCAGCGCATCAAAATTCCCCGCAAAGATTTCCAGTGCCTGCGAACTGCGCTTTTTATCGCCGCTGGAGAGGTAGTCCATCAGCAAGCCGACGACGGTACTGACGGCGAGTGTGGCCAGGGAGCGGCGTTTGGCCAGGGATAACCGCGCGGGCAGAACCACCGCCATCATCTCCACCCAGGTGCTGACCGCGCCCTCCAGGTACCCGCCGTAGCGCGCGGGCTTCTGCAAAGCGAGTCCGTGCACTTCAAAGAAGAGCCGCAGGTAGCGCTCGTGCTGCCTGGAGGTTGCCCAACGCCAGAACGCCCGTATGATTTGCGATTCCGAATGCCCACGGCCATTTTCAACCATGGCGGCGAAGGCTTTCTGGACGCGATCCCGAACGACAACCATGGCTTCGCTTACAAGGGATTCCTTCGAGTCGAAGTGATAAATGAGGAGCCGCGCTTTGCTGCCAATCTTGGCGGCCAGCGGGCGAAGGGAGAGGTCGGCGACCCCGTGCTTCAACATGTACTCGATGGTGGCGTCGAGGAGGACAGCGGCGCGGGGAGGGTAGGCCTGTTTCATGTAACGACTGTTACATGAAACGCCTGTTACAGTCAAGACAAACGGAAAGCGAAACTGCGGTGGCCTCTTCGCCGCCTGCGCAACGTCTACCTTCCGATGGGTTTGCCCGGTCCGCTGCATCCACGGCCAGAAAAGCAGAGCCGGGCAAGGCGCCCTTTTGAATGCGCCTTGCCCGGCTCGTGACTCTACGTTCCGTTCCTTTACTCCCTAAATTTTCCCTAACTCCTCTACTTCACGCTCCCCAACGCTGTCGCCACTTCCTTCACGTCCGGCACCACGGGAATGTCGTAATTCTTCACCCATGCCACTTTCCCGCCTTTATCAATGATGATGATCGACCGCCCCGTGATCCCCTTGTCCGCCATGTAGACGCCGTATTTCTCGCTCATCGCGCCCTTCGGATGGAAATCCGCCAGAAGCGAATACTTGATCCCCATCTTTTCCGCATACGCCTTGTGCGACCACACGCTGTCCACGCTGACGCCCAGCACTTCCGCATCCAGTGTCTCGAAATTCCGCATGTCGTTCACGAAGCACGCGTGTTCGGTCGTACAGGTCGGGCTCCAGTCCAGCGGGTAAAACACCAGCACCACTCTCTTTTTCCCCGCGAAATCCGCAAGCTTTACTTCCTTCTTGTTTTGATCTTGCAGCGTGAAATCCGGCGCCTTCTGCCCAACCGCAATGCTCATAAACTCGCCCTCCGGTGAATTTTAAGTTCCACCAGCATCTTACCGAATCCTGTCCCTGCCGCCAATCTGCGCGCTTCCCCCTGCGAAGCCGGCGCGATACACTCCGCAAAGCAGAATCCCGGGCGCGGCGCCATTTATCCGCGCGCTCCCGGCTGCCTTCCCACCATGCTGAGTCTCAAAGAAGTAGTCGACCGCTACTCCTCACTCGCCAAACAATGGGGCGAACCCGTCGCCCTTGAAGCCTTCGGCCTCGATCCCGAAGAAACCATCAAGCTTTTCACCTCTCTCGACGAGGACTACCACATCAGCCGCTTCTTCAACTTCACTTTCGACCACGGCCGACTCTACCTGATCAGCGGCAATCCCTCCACCCATATCCGCATCGGCGAAGCCATCCGCGCCCTGCTCTGACTTGTGAGTGCGGAAGCAAAGCTTACGCTTTTACGCTCGATACTCATTCGGCCAGACTAAGTTTCATCACCGGTCGCCCATGTTGGGGGGCTTCCGTTTATCTCTGCGCTCACTGCGTCCCTTCTGCGAACTCTGCGCTGAAATCTTTTCTTCACTCTTCTCCCCTAAAAAATCAGCTTCAACGAAAATTGGATTTGCCGCGAAGTCCCCGCTGTATGGGAAATAATCCCAAACCCGCTTCCCCGAACCGTATTCGACGGCAAACTGAAATTCACAATGTTAAACAAATTGAAAAACTCCGCCCGGAATTCCACCAGCCCCAGATCGCTTTTCCCCCGGCGCCCAAACGGTGTGTCCTTGATCAGAGCAAAGTCAAACTGTTTGTATCCCGGTGCGCGAAACGTATTCCGCCCCAAAGTCCCGAACTGCCCGGCAGGAACGAAAAAGAATGTGTAGTTGTTGTCGCCCCGCCCAAAGTAATCCTCCCGCCTTGTCCGGCTGGTCGAGAAATCCGGCATCGTTAATAAATCTGGCCGGTCTGCTCCGCCCGCCCCCGCGCTCGTCTGCTGCTGTCCCGAGTAAACCGAGAACGGAGGCCCGCTCAGGATTGTACTGATGTTCAACAGTTGCCAGCCGCCCGTCAAGTACCGGCTCACCGGCTGCAGGAAAGTCACCTTATCGAACGGCAGCGCCTGAAACACGCTCGCCGAAAAAACATGCGTCACGTCAAACGTGGACGGGCCTTTCTCCGCCCGTTCGTCCAGCGGGTTCTGCGCGAACGTCTGCAAGATCGCTCCCGCGCTTCCGGGTATTCCTCCGAGCACCGCGCTCGTGTCGTCGATGGACTTCGAAAACGTATAGCTCGCCGAAAAATTCAACCCGATTCTCGCGTTCGTTCCGCTCACGCTGGTCTGCAGCGCGTTGTAGCTTGAATGCGAATCGCTGGTCATCACGTACTCCGGCCCGAATCCGCTGATACCGTTGCCATTGGAATCAAATTGAGTGAATCGCGCAAACTCCGGTCCAGCGCCCGCGTATCCGTTCGGTGCAAACACCCGCGCCAGGTGAATCCCCGCCGTCCCGACGTAGGCCGTGTTCCAACGCACCCACCCGAAATCGTGCTCCACTCCCGTCGTGTATGTGCCGATGTACCCATTCTTGAAATGGCGCGACATCACGCTGACGCTCAACAGTTGCGCATTGCCCGGCGTCAGCGCCTCCAGGTCCTGCTGAAACTTCGCCAGATCAATCGGCGTGTTCGCGGCAACATTCGAAGTGTTTCCCGATGCAAACAACGGTTGCCCGGAACTCGTAAACGGTTCCGGCACTTGCAAGGGAGTAATGGAATTCGAAAAGGGAACTGGCGCGCCCGCTTGCGCCGTCACCAAAGGCTGCACCACAAACGGCAATCCCCCGGTCACAAAATTGTCCTGCCACAAATTCGGCAGAATCGTGGTAATCGCCCCGCCCGCGTGCAGCGTCGTCCGCTTCGTCAGCGCATAATCCACCGCCACGCGAGGCGCCCACCCGTTCCCATCCAGCGGATAAATCGGCTGCGGATTGTACAAGAACTGTTGCGTCGCTCCCGGCGTCAGAAAGTCCGACGGTTGTCCGTCCGGCCCTACCGGCGTTGCCACCGATGTCCTGTGATTCGCTTCCTTGATCCGACTGTTCACTTCATAGCGCAGCCCGTAATTGATGCTCAGCCGCGGCGTCGCTTTCCACGTGTCCTGAAAATAAAACGCGTAAGCCTCGCGCCGCACCGCCGCTTCGTCAAATCGATCTCCCGTTGGCGTCAACCGGTAGGGCGCTGCAATCGTGTACTCGTAAGGCGTCGCGGTCAGCAAGCCCAGCAGGGAATCGGGCAGCGGATCGCCCGGAAGAATGTTGTGCGTGCCGCTCGCGGATTGGATGAACTCGGGCGAATACGCCCTTCCTCCCCCGAAGGAATAGGCACCGCTTGGATTCGTACCGAAAACTGTTGAGTCCCGGTTCCAGCGAAAATCCAAGCCCCACTTGAACACATGGCCCCGGTGGACGTAGCTCATGTCGTGCTTGAACTGAAACACGTTTCCATACGACCCGAAGATCGATCCGTCGGCCGAATTGAATCCCTCGAAGAGCCCGTCTCCGAACGCCAGCGCGATATCCGTGTGGTTGCTCGAAGGAAACACCGGCGTGCTGCGCACATAATCAAACATCGTCGTCGAAGTCAGTTGAGGCGAATATGTCCGCGCGTAACTAACCGCCGCGTTCCGCTGGTGATCAAAAAATATCACCGCAAAGCTCGGATCGATCGCCGTCTGATCCGGATTCGTCGTCGGCCCATTCACGTTGTTCAAGCTGAAGCGCGTGAACAGCGTCGCCTTGTCCGAAAGCTTGCGGTCCACGCGAATCGAAAACTGGTCCGTATCCGTAGCCACTTTCGAGGACGCCGCGTAGGTCCGCGCGCCGAACGAGCCCGTGGGATCGTTCGGCAACGGATAACGCGCCAGCAACGGCGCGATCTCCGGGCTTACCGGCACAAACAGCGTGTCGCCCGGGGAAGTAGCCGTCTTGGGAAACGTCGTTGTGTCGATCCCTTTTCGTTCGTCCGCCGTCGGCACCGCGAACACCTGCGTCGTCCCCAGCACCTGCCGGAATCCCGCGTACTCGCCGAAGAAAAACGTCTTCCCGCTCCCGTCGTAAATTCCGGGCAGCACCACCGGCCCGCCAATCGTCACACCAAACTCATTGCGCACGAACGGAGGGATCCGCCGCGGGTCCAGGTCGCTCGCGTGGTCAAAGAAATTTCGCGCATCAAAAGCTGCGTTGCGCACAAATTCAAACGCGCTCCCGTGTAGCTGCCCCGTCCCCGATTTAGTCACCACGTTCGTGAAGCCCGCCGCACCCTGCCCGATCTCCCCAGGCATCACACCAGAGCTCGACTGTACCTCGTGAATCGCGTCCACATTGAAATTCGCAAACGTCGCCCCGCCCAGCTCCGGATCGGTCGTCGTCCCGCCATCCATCGCAAACACGGACGCCACCCCGCGTTGACCGTTGACCGCAAATTGCTGCGTAAAATTCGCCGCGCCATTGGTGTCCGTCATTGTGCCCGCGGCCAGCAGCAGCAATTTGCTGAAGTCGCGCTCGTTCAGTGGCAGGCTCGAAACCTCTGCGCTCGAAAGATGTTCGCCGCCGGTGCCCTTCTTCTCCGTCCCCTGCGACTGCCCGGCCACAACCACCACGAGTGTCTGATCCTGCGCGGAAAGCACCAGTTCCAGATTCGGTGGGCTTCCCTCCCCGATCACAATCGGTTTCGCCGCCCTCCAGGTTTTGCCGGCGGTCTCAGCCACCAGGGTGTACGTCCCCGCCGCAATCCCGGCAAACACAAACGTGCCGCCGGCGGTCGTCCGGATTTCATATGTGCGATTGCTGGAGCTTCCGTGCAAAGTAATCTTTGCGTCCGCCACCGGCTTACCCGCCGCGTCGCGCAACACACCATTCCAGGTTGCAGCTGGGAACGAGCGAGGGGCAATGAACAGTGCCAGCAAAAATAGGCACACCAATAGCCGCTTGGAAACCGAGAGGGCCGCCGACATGGTTGACGATTCTACAGCGTTTTACGGAAACGTCACTTTCTGTTCACGTAGCTGATGTTAAAAAGTTATCCCGGCGTAGCGTCCATCTTCAGGTGGACAAGCCGGCAATCAAGCCGGCACTGATTTCTGAAACCGCCCCACCACCGCCTCATGCTCTTTGCGCAGCTCGGACGGCAACTTCTCCCCGAACTTCGCCAAAAACTCTCGGCTGTCCGCGAGGTCGCTTTCCCAATCATCCCCATTCACGCCGAACAATTCGTCCAGCGCCTCCGGCGAAATCTTCAGCCCATCCAGCGCCAGCCCCGTCCGCGTCGGCACGTACCCGATCGGTGTTTCCCGGGCCTCGCCGCGCCCTTCCACTCGCTCCAATATCCACTTCAGCACGCGCACGTTCTCTCCATACCCGGGCCACAGAAATTTCCCATCCGCGCCCTTCCGGAACCAGTTGACGTGAAAAATCTTCGGCGGATTTGGAATCTTCTTCCCCATCTCCAGCCAATGCTCAAAATAATCCGCCATGTTGTAGCCGCAGAAAGGCAGCATCGCCATCGGATCCCGCCGCGTGACTCCCACGTCGCCTGTCGTCGCCGCCGTCGTTTCCGAAGCCATCGTTGCCCCGACAAACACGCCGTGCTGCCAGTTGAACGCTTGATAGACCAGCGGCGCCAGCCGCGCCCGCCGCCCGCCAAAAATAAACGCCGAAATCGGCACGCCCTCCGGCGCTTCCCACTTCGGCGAAATGCTCGGCGATTGCCTGGCCAGCACGGTGTACCGCGAATTCGGTTGCGCCGCCACGCCCTTCGAGGGATCCCACTTTTCCCCGCGCCAGGTGATCAAACCCGCCGGCGGCTCGCCGCCAATCCCTTCCCACCATGGCTCGTTTTCCACCGTCAGGCCCGTGTTCGTGAAAATCGCGTTGGACTTCACCGCGTCCATCACGTTCGGATTGGTCTTTCTGCTGGTTCCCGGCGCAACGCCAAAAAACCCCGACTCCGGATTGATGGCATGGAGATATCCGTCCGCGCCGATCTTCATCCAGGCAATGTCGTCGCCAACCGTCCATACCTTATAACCCTGGCTCTCCAGTGCTGATACCATCATCGCCAGATTCGTCTTCCCGCAAGCGCTCGGAAACGCCGCGGCCATGTACGTGACTTTTCCGCCTGGCGACTCCAGCCCCAGGATCAGCATGTGCTCGGCCATCCAGCCCTGCTGCCGCGCCATATAACTCGCGATCCGCAGCGCAAAGCATTTCTTCCCCAGCAGCGCGTTTCCGCCGTACCCCGAACCCACGCTCCAGATCAGCCGTTCTTCCGGAAAATGTGCGATGTACCGCCGCAAAGGGTCCAGGTCTCCCACCGAATGCAACCCCGGCACAAAATCTTTCGAGCTGCCCAGCTTGTCCTGCGCCACCTTGCCCATCCGGCACATGATCCGCATGTTTGCCACCACGTACGGGCTGTCGGTCACCTCGACGCCAATTTTGCTGATCGGCGAATCTACCGGCCCCATGATGTATGGCACCACATACATCGTCCGCCCGCGCATCGCCCCGTCCAGCAACTTCCCGATCTTGAACTTCGCTCCTTCGGGGTCCATCCAGTTGTTGGTTGGTCCAACTTCTTCTTTGTTCGGGGTGCAGATAAACGTCAGGTGTTCGGTGCGGGCGACGTCGCTCGGGTCACTGCGATGCAGGTAACAATTCGGGTAGGTTTTCTCGTTCAGCCGGAAGGAATCGCCCTTTTTCAGCATTTCCTGCAGGATGGCCTGGTTTTCGGCTTCCGACCCATCGCAATAGACAATCTTCTCTGGCTTGGTCAGCCGGGCTGATTCTTCCACCCAGGCTTCCATTGGCGTCGCCACGGTGTTACCCCCAAGTTCTTTGTAGGCTGCATCGAAGAATTACAGGGATGAGCCCCATCCGGCCCGTCCGGATAGCGCGGACTCGTATCTGAGACTGGCGGAACATTCTGGTGCGTTTTCCAAACCTGCCCAGTGTATGTTACCGCCAACCCTCGAAGCAAGTTTACCCGTCACGTGGCTGGACTAGTTTTTGATTGCGGCGGCAATCAGTTGAGGCGAACGGCACAGACCCATGATTTCACTTGGTGACCTCTTGGCCGCACAAATCCCGCCGATCCAATCCCTTCGCCCCCTGGTGCTATCATGCCTCTATGTATGCCCAAAAATTTCAGGTCGAAGTACTCATCTGCGGCGAACGACGCCCCTGTCCCCTCGAATGGCTCGATCAATTTTCCATGCGCAATTTCACCAACTCCGCCGATTTCGACGACACCCTTCCGCTCGCCGACGGCCGCCTGGAAGCCAGCTTCCGCCTCACCCCCAAGCGCTTCGCCGAAGGCTTCGCCGCCTGGCTAACCCAGCGCGGCAAAGGCGAAGGCCAACCCGTCCAAGTCGAGGTAAAACTCCTCTAAAAATCCCGCGGGCGACCTTCGGGGCGCCCACCCCCCTTTGTAGTGACCGATCTTCAGATCGGCCAGTCTCTAGCGAGCTGTGGTCCTCGAACCCGCATCCTTTGCGGCTGGGGGATCTGCTTTTTTCGAAGGTTTCTCTACTCCCCCACCTTCTTCCGCTTCCCCTCAATTGCCGCCCGGATCGCCGGCAACGCTTTCAACGTCGCTTCCTCTCCCGCCCTCACCATCTCCGGCGTCTTGGTAAAATCGTCCCAGACAAACGGCGTCACATCCGGCTCAATTATCACGTCCGCATACTGCCGCCACTCCAGATCCGCGTGCCTCTGAATAATCGTGAACGACCGGCTCAGCACATCCGTGAATGTCCTCGGCTCCCCGCTCATCCCCGGCTCCAGGTACACGGCAATCACTACCTCCGCGCCCAGCAACAGCAATCCTTCATAGGGCACCAGCGCCGTCAGGAAGCCATCGACCAGCGTTCGCCCTTCGTGTTGAATCGGCACGAACAATCCCGGGTACGCGCAGGAAGCCCGCAGCGCCGGCCCAATCGGCCCTTTCTGGTAGTAATAGACCGGCAATCCCGCATTGATATCCGTCGCCGCTATCGCCAGCGGCGTCTTCAGCTCTTCAAAATTCTTGATCGTCGAAAAGCGCGCCAGGAACTGCTCCATCCGCTGGTTCGTGGCGAGCCCCAGCCACGACGGCGTCCAGCGGCCAAAATCCGTGAACTTCGTCTCGCACGCGATCTCCTCCATCATTTCAAGCGATGCCCCGGCGCAGTAGCTCGCCCCGATCAGCGCGCCAACGCTCGTGCCAGCCACCATGTCAACGGGTATCCCCGCTTCGCGAAACACCCGCAGCACGCCAATATGCGCGATTCCGCGCGCAAATCCGCCCGCCAACGCAAGACCTACGCGCGGTCGCCGCTCCAGACTGGGCGAATAGCCATTGGTGAACGCGCGAAACCATTCCTTCGCGCTCCGCAGCACGCTCTGCGCATTTACTTCTTTCTCTTCTCCCATACCCTGATTTTAAGCCGCTCCCGCCCATTGCCAAACACCTGTTTGACCCGTGGCGTCCCATTTTGTAACCTGTTCTGCCGTCCTAATCCCGCTGCGCAAGGTCTGCTCATGACTCATCCGATCCAGAAAGCAGTTGTTCTCGGCGCCGGCACCATGGGCGCCCGCATCGCCGCGCATTTCGCCAACGCCGGCCTCCCGTGCTTGCTGCTCGACATCGTTCCCAGGGACGCCGCTCCCGCCGACCGCAACAAAATCGTGCTCGCGGGGCTCGACGCCGCCAAGAAGGCCAAGCCCGCCGCTTTTTTCACGCCCGCGCTTGCTTCCAGAGTTTCCGTCGGCAATTTTGAAGACGACCTTCCGCGGATCGCCGACGCCGACTGGATCATTGAAGTCGTCGCCGAAAATCTCGAAATCAAGCGTGGCCTCCTCGCCAAAGTCGCGCAGTTCCGAAAGCCCGGCTCCATCGTTACCACCAATACCTCCGGCCTCCCCGTTCACCTTATCGCCGAAGGATTGCCGGAAGAATTTCAGCAGCACTGGGCCGGCACCCACTTTTTCAATCCGCCACGCTACATGAAACTCGTCGAGGTCATCCCCGGCCCCAAGACCTCTCCCGAGGTTCTGCAAACACTTTCCGATTTTTGCGATCGCCAACTTGGCAAAGGCGTCGTCCTTGCGAAAGACACGCCAAACTTTATCGCCAATCGCATCGGCACATTCTCCATGCTCAATGCCCTCCGCTTGATGCAATCGCTGGGCATGACAATCGAGGAAGTGGACGCCTGCACCGGCCCGGCCGTCGGATGGCCCAAGTCCGCCACTTTTCGCACCGCCGACATCGTCGGGCTCGACGTCCTGATGCATGTCGTCAAAAATATTTATGAAACTGCTCCAAACGACGAGTCCCGCGAAACTTACCGAATTCCTTCCTTCGTCGAAGAGATGGCCAAACGCAAATGGCTCGGCGACAAAACCGGGCAGGGATTTTACAAACGCGTGAAGGGCGGCCAGGCCGAAAAAGAAATCCTCACCCTCGACCTCAACACCATGGAGTATCGCGAAAAGCAAAAAGCTCGTTTCGCCTCCATCGAAGCTGGAAAAGCCATCGAAGACACCCGCGAGCGATTGCGCGCCCTGCTTACCCCGCTTTTCGAAGGCCAGAAAACCGACAAGCCCCAGCAGTTCATCTGGGGCGGCCTCTCCGAAATGTGCCTCTACGCCGGACGCCGCATGCCGGAAATCGCCGACAACATCGTGGACGTGGACCGCGCCATGCGCTGGGGCTTCGCCTGGGAACTCGGGCCGTTTGAAATGGTCGACGCGATCGGCCTGGCTGCCTTCGCCGCCCAAATCAAAAAGGAAGGCCGCGGGCTTCCCGCCGTTTTTGAAAACGCTCTGGCTGCGGGCCGGACCAGTTTCTACGAATCCAGCAAGGGCGAAACCTCCGTCTTCGATCTTGCCACCAGCAAGAACAAAAAAGTTGAGGAACCCGCTGGAATCCTCATCTTGAAAAATCTGAAAGACGCGGGCCGCGAGGTCGAGCGCAACTCCGGCGCCAGCCTCATCGATCTCGGCGACGGCGTCGTCTGCTGCGAATTCCACTCCAAGATGAACGCCATCGGCGCCGACCTGATCGCCATGATCCACAAGGGACTCAAGCGCCTTGAAACCGATTTCGACGCTATGGTCATCGCCAATCAGGCCAGCAACTTTTCCGTTGGTGCCAACCTCATGCTCGTGCTCGTTGGCGCGCAAGAGCAGGAGTGGGACGAACTCCACATGGCCGTGAAGCAGTTTCAGAACATCAATCTCGCCATCAAGTACGCTCCAAAACCCGTCGTTGCCGCGCCGCAAGGCATGACTCTCGGCGGCGGCTGCGAAATCAGCCTGCATGCCGCGAAAATTCACTCCGCCGCGGAAGCCTACATCGGGCTTGTTGAAGTCGGTGTCGGCTTGATTCCCGGCGGCGGCGGCACAAAAGAAATGCTCATCCGCGCCAACGAAAACGCGGCTTCTGGCAACGACCTCGACCTCTTTCACACGCTTCGGCCATTTTTTGAAAACATCGCTACCGCAAGAGTCGGCACAAGCGCCGAAGAGTGCCGGGACCTCGGTTATCTCCGCTGCGCGGACACCTATTCCATGAATCGCGAACGTCGCGGCGCCGACGCCAAGCAAACCGCCCGCGGTCTCGCCCGTGGTGGCTGGAAGGCCGCCGCCTCTTCCTGGCAGGAAGGCGCGCAATCCACGCAAATCAAAGTTCTCGGCGAATCCTTTCTGGCTGCCGCCAAAATGGCCGTCCACCTCATGACCCGCGGCGGTTACGCTTCCGATTACGACGCCCACGTCGCCCGCAAACTCGCCAACATCCTCGCCGGCGGGGCGCTCTCCTCCCCACAACTCGTCAGCGAACAATACGTGCTCGACCTCGAGCGCGAAGCCTTCGTCTCCCTCTGCGGCGAAAAGAAAACCCAGGAACGCATCGCCCACACCCTAAAAACCGGCAAACCTCTTCGCAATTGATTTGGACTGCGAAGGCAAAGCCTCCGCCCCTTCCGGGAACGGCAACTCCGCTTCATCCTGTGGGCGCAGCGGGGTGAATCTGCAGATTGGCGTTCTTCTCCGCGTTGGCCGCGCCATTCAGGAGAATGACGTACCCAGGTTCGTCTTCGCACGACCTTCCACAATTCCACGTCCCTCTTCCCTCTGCAACCTCAGCGCCCTCTCGGCCTCTGCGTTATCCCTCTGTTTCCCCTGTGTACTCCGTGGTGACAGATCCCGCCCACTAATCGCCTGAAATCGTATTGTCTTATCGCTCAAAATCGTCTATCCTCATCTTCATGCAAAGACTCCTTGCCCCCCGCGAAGCCGCCAACATCCTCGGCATCAGCTATCCCACGCTGAAGCAATGGATCTATCGCGGCAAGCTCAGAACCGCAAAAACCCCCGGCGGCCACCATCGCGTCCCCGAATCCGAAATCGACCGCCTCATTCCCGCATCCCTCAACCGGGGCGAACCCTCCTCCCGCCGCGGCAATTTCCGCAAAATCAGCGGTCGCAACCAGCTTGTCGGCCGTGTCACGGCCATCAAATACAGCGGCCTGCTCGCACAGATCACGCTCGCTATCGGGGAGCAGCACATCACCTCCATCATCACTGCCGACGCTGCCAAGGAAATGCGCCTCAAACCCGGCGAACGCGTCGCCGCGCTCGTCAAATCCACCGAAGTCATGATCCTCCGCGTCTGATGAAAATGGTTGCAGCGTTTCTTAACATCGCTTGCGGTTCTCAGCTTGCCGCGATCGATCCGCCCAATATGAAAAACAAACCGGCGCCAAGCTCGCCATCACCTACGGCTCCAGCGGCAACTTCTTCGCCCAAATCCAAAACGGCGCCCCCTTCGATCTGTTCCTTTCCGCCGACACAGGCTATCCAAAAAAACTGGTTGATGCAGGACTGGCCGTTCGCGACTCACTTCAACCCTACGCGGTCGGTCATCTCGTTCTCTGGTATCCAAAGGATTCGCCGCTCAATCCTCTTGACGGTGATTTAAAAACTCTTCTCGATTCGCGCGTTCAGAAGATCGCCATCGCTAATCCCGAACACGCTCCCTACGGCCGCGTCGCCGTCGCCGCCTTACGCGCCGCTGGCCTCTACGACCAATTAAAATCGAAACTCGTCTTCGGCGAAAACGTCTCTCAAGCTGCGCAGTTCGTGCAATCCGGCAGCGCCCAGGCCGGCTTCATCGCGCTTTCCTTCGCGCTCTCCCCCGCAATGGCGGGCGGCAAATGGGTCGGAGTCGTTGCGCCGGATTTGGATGCATTACTGGTGCAAGCCGCCGTCGTGCTCAAATCTTCTCCCAATCACCAGACGGCTGTATCGTTCCTCGCTTTTCTGAAAACTGAGGATGCACAGAAAATCCTGAAACACTACGGTTTCGCACCGCCTGACCAACTCCTCACTGGCGCCGCAAAGCCATGAACGCCGAAGCTCTCTTCCTCTCGCTGCGCCTCGCAGCGACTGTCTCCTTCCTTCTCCTTGTGCTCGCACTTCCGCTCGCCTATGGGCTAGCCTTCAGCACCTGGCGCGGAAAATTCCTTGTCGAATCTGTTGTCGCGCTGCCGCTCGTGCTCCCACCCACTGTCCTCGGGTTCTATGCGCTCGTGGCCATGGGCCCGCGCGGCCCGCTCGGAAAAATCTGGCAATCGCTTTTCGGCCATTCGCTCGCTTTCACCTTCGCCGGACTCGTGCTCGCTTCCATGCTCTACAGCCTGCCTTTCGCCGTGCAACCGCTGGTCGCTTCGTTTGAATCGCTCGACCGCCGCCTGCTCGATGCCTCCGCCGTCCTCGGTGCGAG
>Ga0207031_10054_pt1 | contig 29882 bp, 17 predicted proteins | sample Alteio_BWMinCont_37_FD_153278 | JGI IMG/M metagenome (GOLD analysis project Ga0207031, IMG submission 153278) | Enriched cells from forest soil in Barre Woods Harvard Forest LTER site, Petersham, Massachusetts, United States -... | ecosystem: Environmental > Terrestrial > Soil > Temperate forest >... | reverse complement strand
CAAAATCAATGGCCCCCAGGGACAGCGGCCCGCTCACGTGAAAATATTGCAGGAGTTCGCTGATCAGTCCGGCCAGATACTGCCCCGCCGCCACGCCGCTGATCGGTCCGGTCAGGATGTAATCGAACATCAACGCCGAAACGCTGAATTTCGCCAGGGTTCCGCCGAGCGATTGCTTCACCGCCCGGTACACGCCGCCCCGGACGAACATGCTGCAGCTTTCCACATACACCGCGCGCACGGCGTAGGAAAACAGCATGATGGCGAGGATGAACCACGGCGCGGCCTTGCCAATGTAGGCTTCGGCCTCGCCACCGGCGTAATACGCCGAGGAAGCGAGGTCGTTCAGCACGATGGCGGCCGCGCGCCAGAAGGATATAAAGCTTAACAGCGCCGTGGTCGCAATCAAGACGCGCGGAATACCGCTGCTCTGGCTGCCCTTGGCAGCCGGGCTTTGGGGAGTGCTGCTCATTTACGGGTAGTTAGACCTGCAGATTCCAATGCTCCCATTTTTCGAAAGACAAGTCCAGCGAACGCCGCGCGCCTAAACGATTTTTTGCTGCGTTTTTTCCGGAGTCTCGCGAAACGCGCGCCCGCATTCTTCGCACGGGCAAAGCGTGCGCAGGTAATCGTAACTGAAGATTCCCGTGGAGTGCCCATCCGTAAAACTGATTTGCACGGCGTAATTTCCCACCTGGGTGGCCCCCTGCGCGCGCGGTTTGGGCTTGTACATCGGCAGGAGCGGCGACGACAGCAGATTTGCGGACGGCATCGCCTCCTTTTTCCCACGCTCATCGTTGCACGTCGCGCACGGGCACTGTTCGCGCAGATAGGCAAAGTCAAAATGGCTGGAATGCCCGTCGGCCCAGGTGATGTCGACACCCGCACCGGTCTTCACATGAATCTTTACGGCGGTTGGCTTCTTGCGCTGGTCAATCGGTGTCGGCATCGGGAGAAAGTCTTTCAAGAATACTTGGATATTGTCGCTCGCGGCAAAAAGTCGATCGGGAAAAGGCGCTCCATTTCAAGCTGCGCCCCCTCATCCGCCCGTTCCCTTCTTGTGACCGCAGCATTCACCCGGGGGAATGGGATTTCCGTGCGGGCAAGTCGTCGGATGCCCCAGGAACGAGCAGATCCGCTGGTCCAGCTCCGGACTGATGATGTGTTCAAACTTGCAGGCCTGGCTGTGGGCTTCGTGGTCGTCAATGCGGAATGTGTCCTTGAACAGCCGCTCCGCCAGCCGGTGCCGCCGCACAACGTCGCGTGCACGGCTTTTCCCCCGGTCCGTCAGTTCGATCAGCTGCTCTTCGAGCACCTCGACCAACCGCAGGTCTTCCATTCGTGCCAGTGTCCGCACGGGATCCAGACCGCCCGGCGTGCGAATGTGCTCGATGTCGGCCGGCTTCCCTTCTTCTCCGCGAACCCAGATCTGCTCCAGCAGGTGATCGAAGTGAATGCCATCGTCCATTGAAATGCGCTGGTCTACCGCGAGATGGCCATGCACCAGCTCGATCCGCCGGTCGGCCTGCTGCGCGATGTCCGGATCGTGTGTCACCATCAGGATGGTGTGTCCCGCACTGTGCAATTCGCGGAACAGTCCGAGAACGATCTCTTCATTCGCCTCGTCCAGATTGCCCGTCGGCTCGTCGGCCAAAATCAATTTCGGCTGGTTGATCAGCGCCCGCGCAATTGCCACGCGCTGTTGTTCGCCGCCTGAAAGCTGCGAAGGCAGTTGCGTCAGCCGGTGGCCCAGCCCGACCCGTTTCAGAGCTTCCGAAGCCTGCGCCTCGTCCGTCACGCTGTGAAAATACTGCGCCAGCATCACATTCTCCAGCGCATCCAAATACGGCACCAGGTGGAACTGCTGAAATACGAATCCAATCTTCTCCGCGCGATAGCGCACCAGGTCGTTCTCGGAAAGTTTGGCAAGATCCACGCCATCCACGATCACATGTCCTGACGTCAGTGTATCCAGCCCGCCCAGAATGTTAATCAGCGTGGTCTTTCCGGAGCCCGACGGCCCCATCAACGCTACCCATTCGCCCGCCTGGATGTGAAAGGAAATGCCGTTCAACGCGCGGAGCGTCCCATACTCCTTCACCAGCGATTCAATGCGCACTTGCGCGCTCACGCTTCACCTCGAAACACACTTGCAGGCCGTACGCTCGCCAGTCGGCGCAGGGGGAATGCGCTGGCAACAGAAACGATGATGGTGATGCCTACAGAAACAGGATACACAATCCAGCGAGGCTGCGCAGCCACGCCAAACACCGATTTTCCCAGCCAAATGGAGCCCCCGATGCCGATGGCCGAGCCAATCAGTCCGCCCACAATACCCATCAAAATCGCTTCCGCCAGGAACAGCCGCACCACGCGGCGCACAGAACCGCCGATGGCTTTCATCAACCCGACATCGTTCTTGCGCTCAATCGCTACATTGCTCATTCCCGCCATCACGCAAAGCGAGGTCAGCAGCAATACGATGATCACCGTGGCCGAGAGCAGCCCGCTGATGCGGTTATAAAGTTTTCCCTCCGCCAGGGCCAGCTGCTTGATACCGTGCACGTCCGCACCCGGCATACGCTCGGCGAGCGCAGCAATGAAGCGCTCGATCGAATCCGGCGTGCCCGTCACGCTCAGCTGCACGAGGCTGATGCGCCCCGGCAGATCGGCCAAGGTTTGCGCCGTCGAAAGCCTCGAGAAAATCTGCGTATCTTCCGCACCGCCCGTGGCCACCACTGCGAATACCTTGCAGGTCGCTTCCCTGCCCTGATTGCGCAGGCGCAGCGAATCCCCGGCGTGAACCTTGAACTGTCCCGCCGCCTTGGCACCGACTTCGCACGCCGCCGGATCTTTCTCGAGTTCGGCAGAGTATTCCGTGCGCTGCCCGGGCCGCACCCGGGTCAATCCCTGGCCCTCGGTGCCAGCAATCACGGCTGCTTGGTCATGAATCTCGCCGGCCTTGGCCACCTCGCCGATCACGTAGAGAAATGCCACCGCAGGCACGGGTTTTCCGGCGTTTTCTGCTGGCAAACCCCGAAGCAGCCCCTCTTCCAGCGTGCCGCCTGCTGAATTTGCATCCGCATCGCGCGGAGCCACAATCACATTCGCTCCCAGCGCGCGAAATTCCGTGGTTAGACGTCGCTGGGCATCAATCTGCAAATTCAGCAATGCCGCGGTAATCGCCGCGCCCGCCCCCAACGCCAGCAAAATTACAAACAGCCGGCCGTAATTCGCGGTGATCAACCTGCGAACGATGCGCCAAAACATCGGGACATCGCTCATCACTCGCCCCTCAGGATGGGCGCCGGGTCATATTGTGAAGCGCGTCGCAGCGGATAAACGCTTCCGAGCAGCGTAATGAGCGATGCAAGCACCTGCACAATGAAAAACAGGAAAAATTTCGGCTCCGGCGTAAATCCAAATATCTTCTCGCCCAGCAGGCGCGCGAGCAGGATTCCGACCGCGTATCCGATCCCGCCGCCGACAAACGCCACCAGCAATTGCTCCGCCGCCAGCAGCACGCCCACCAGCCCGGAACCCGCTCCGAGCGCCTTCATCAATCCAATCTCCGTCCGCCGCTCGATCACCGAAGCCGCCGCCGAGGCCCCCACAGCGAGCGCCGCCGCCAGCAGCGCCGCAAGGGTCACCAGCCACAGCAGCGCGCGCACGCGCGTCAGAATCGTGCCCTCGCCTTGCGCCACGCGGCGAATCACGCGCACATCCGTCCCTTTCAACTCCTGGCTGATCTGCAAAGCGATCGACGAAATGTACGGGGAGCAGTACCAGCGGTCGAACTCCGCCGGGGTCATGGTCTTCGGATCTTTCCGTGCGAACGCGTCTTCGGGCTTTGTAAGCGCGCTCACGTACAGGCGCCGGTACTGGCCCGGCTTAGCAGCAAACGTTTGCACCACTTCGAGTGGCGCAATGATGGCGTTATCTTCAGGTCCACCGGTATCGAGAACACCTACGACATGCAACCTGACTGGAGTCTGGCCCTTAATTTTGTACACGAACAGGACATCCCCAGGCTTCAAGTCATCCCTTGTGGGAAGCTCACCCGGCCGTTCCGGCACAACCGACTTTCCCTTTTTTATGGCAAAAGTTTTCCCTACGACACATTCATCCTGGCCTTCTGTGAACCATCGGCCTTTTTTCAGTCCCCACCACGGATTGGTCCGTTCGATTCCGGTCACATAAGTTGTCCCGTCGGGAATCTTCACCTCGTGATTCACCCATGTTCCGATGATTGTGTATGCGGCTCCCGGAGGGGGATCGGGGAAATAGTCCATGTCATACGGCGTCGCTTTGACCTGGGCTTCTATAATCGGCGCAAACGCCTTGATGTTGAAGCGCCAGAAAATCGTCTTCAGTTTTCCGAGGTCTGCTTCAGGCAGGTACGCGCCCGCATTCGCGGGGCGATAATCCACACCGCCAATCTCCAGAGGCAGCGAGTCCGCTTCGGGCGTCACCAGCAGATTCGCGCCCAGGCTGCGAAACTCCTCGGCCAGCCGGTCGCCCACATCCAGGGACACGCTCAAAGCCGCGGTGGCCACAGCCATCCCCAAGGCCAGGGCGGCCAGGGTGAGCATTTTGCGTTTCGGCCGGCGCGTGAACGAGTCGGCGACGAGTCGAAGGAACATTTATTTGTGCGGATCGCTGAGCGCGCCAAATCTCCTATCGCGGAATTTCTTCCGCAGCGTTGGTGACCGACGAAACGTCGATAACCACGTCGTCGCCATTTACCTGCGACGTAAACCCGATTGGATTGCATCCGCCCTTTTGCCCGATCGACGGGATATAAATCGCCGACGCGCAGTGCCGGCAGATTACATTCTGCCCGTCCTGCCGGTAGCCCTCCGCTCCGCAAATCAGGCAGGCATCCAGCGCCGTTCCATAGCCATTGGGCTTCTTGATGACCATGAATCGGATGGCCCGCCCTTTGGCATTCAGCGTGAAGAGATGCAAATTTCCGTCCTGCACTTCCGCAACGGGCACTTTCACGATGCCATTCACGGCTTCCACGGCTTTCGCTTGCGGCGGTGCCGAATTCACCTTGGCATAAATAAAATCGGCCGTCAGCGCCAGGATCACCGCCAGGCTCATGCTCGCCGCGGCGATCATCCAGCGGCGCTGCCGGCGATTTTGCGATTCGATCAGCCGGCGTTCAGCGTCATTCGTCACAGCAGTGGCTGCCTTGTTGTCGGAAGCCGCCTGCCACTCGCGGATAATCATCAACGCCGCCGCCCCGAACACAAACACAAAAAAGAATAGTTCGTTGGCCACGATCGGCCCCAGCACGGCCATCTCCGTTTTGCTCGAAGGCAGCCACTGTGCCTCGCTCAATTCGTGCAGACCGGTCACCGCCAATTGCACCGCCACCAGCATCAGAATCCAACTGGTGACCGCAAAAAACCTGTGCAGCGGCACCTTCAACGTGCCCTTGAAAAAGAAGAGGCCCACGGCAACCGCGGCTCCGATACCCGCAATCGTTCCAATCCAGGTCTGGAAGCCTTCGGTCGAAAGCTCGACTGCGCGCAGGATCAGCGCCAACTCCGCTCCCTCTCTCACCACCATCAGGAAGACGAACATTCCAAGGCCCCATCCCGCCGCAGAACCCGCTCGGGATGCGAACACCTCCACTTTCTCTTCAATTTCCTTTTTCAGATGCCGCGCAATGCGGTTCATCCAGATGATCATGGTGACGACGAAAAACGCCGCCACCAGCAACAGTAGACCTTCAAATCCGTCCTCGCTGATGTTGAAACGCTCGAGCGCGATAGCCACGCCGAGGCTCAGGGCGACGGCCGCTGCCACGCCTCCCCAAACATACCGGACCAGATGGGTCCGATTGGTCCGCGATAGATAAACCAGGATAATCCCTACGATGAGGGAAGCTTCGACGCCCTCACGCAGGGCGATAAGGAAGGCAGAAAGCACGCTCACTCCAGTTGAAAACGATTTGCAACAACGATTCTAGTCTAACCCCTCCTTCTCTGCCCCGTCAAGTCGAGACGCCCTTTCCCCCGACACGGTAGAATGGTGGCTTGCGTCTATCTACTAGAATGAGAAGACCGCCGCTTACTATCGTCACCGCACTGCTGCTCTGCTGGGCGCTTGTCTGCCAGGCCCTTCCGGCGCAAGAGCCGCAGGCTCCCACCCCGAAACGCGACGCGGAGCGCTCCTTTGTGAAACCGGACCCAAAGCGCGCCAAGAAGCTTCTGGAGCAAGCCGCCAGGGAAGAAGCCGCCGGAGATTATCTCCGCGCACTGGGCGATTACGAGGAGGCTGCTCGCTACGCCCCGTTTGACGTCACCATCGTGGGCAAAGGCACAGCGCTCCGCTCGCGCCTCTTGCACGAGCATTTGGACGGCGCGGAGCGCCTGGCTGTGGAAGGGAATATAGATGGCGCCACGCAGGAACTCGCCGCCGCGCTGGAGATCGATCCCAGCAACCCCGCGATTCTCGAGCGGCTGCAGCAGATAGGGTCCATCAGGGAGTCCCCCACAGGCGAGCGGCGCGCGGAATCCCCCGAAGGCCTGCCCCAGCTTGCGCCAGAGAAGACCAACAGGAGCTTCAACCTGCAAACGGACGTGAAATCCGCCTATGAACAGGTAGCCCGGGCTTTCGGCCTGAAGGCGTCGTTTGATCCAGATTTACCGGTGCGCTCCACGCGCTTGCACCTCCAGGAGGTCGATTTTTATACCGCGATGAAAGTCATGGGCATCGAAACCGGCACATTCTGGCGCCCTGTGGACTCCAAGCAATTTTTTGTCGCGGCCGACACGGCGGAGAAACGCCGCTTGTTCGAACCCGAAATTGAGGAGACCATTCAGCTGACCTCCTCGGTAACTCCCACAGAAGCCGGCGAGGTGGTCCGCGCGATTCGTGAACTTACCGGCATAACGCGGCTCAGCCAATCCAACTCGGCGCATACCATTGCCGTCCGTGGAACCGTACAGCGCGTGCATCTCGCCGAAGAAATCGTCCGCAACCTCGAACACGGCCCCGGGGAAGTTCTCCTGGAGATCGATCTGCTGGAAGTGGATCGCACAAATGCCAGCACTCTCGGACTCACGCCGCCCACAAGTCAGCGGCTCGTTCCGGTCCCGGCGAATCTGGCAAGCTCCTTGCGTTCCGCCCCTGATCTAACGTCGCTGCTCACGCTGCTCGCGCAGGTCTTCGGCGGCCCTGCGGGAGCGCTTGCGGGCGGCGGCATCGCCAGCCTCGCGTCTTCGCTTCCGGCCGTAGCCGCCGTCGGGGGCGGTAAAAGTACGTTTCTTCTTGTTCTGCCAACCTATTCGGCACAATTTTCGCAAGCGCTCTCTCTGGTGCACAGTGGCAGACAAATTTTGCTGCGCGCGCAAGACGCGAAGCCGGCCACCTTTTTTGTAGGCGACCGTATACCCATAACGCTTTCGCTTCTTTCGGGGAGTCTCGGCTCGACCGGCTTTACTCCGAACATCGGCGGCACCGGCACGACTATCCCCACGCAGCAATTCACTGTGGGGAAAAATCCAGTCGCCATGGTCACGGCGGATTTTCGCAGCGCCGGCACTCAGGATCTCGCCGTCGTCAACCAGACCGACAACACGCTGACGGTTCTGTTGAATCAAGGAACGGGAGCGGTTCCGCAATTCGCGCCGCCGACCAGCGGAATCGGCCTGGTCTCGCCTGTTCCGATGGGAACCGCTTGGACCAGTTCCACTCCGGCTCCGGCGTTGGCCACAGGAAGCCTGAATGCAGCCTCGACGGCCCCGAATAATGACAACTTTGCGGATTTGCTGGTGACCGATCCGGTGGGAAACGCAGTGATCGTGCTTCTGGGCGACGGGGATGGCACCTTCAAAACACCCCCGGCTCCCATCCCTGTAGGCGCTCAGCCAAGTTCCATCGTCGTGGGCACCTTTAATTCGAAGAATGGCGATTCCAACCTGGGCTTCGTGGTCACCAATTTCAAGGACAACACGTATTCGGTGTTCAACGGCAATGGCGACGGCACGTTCACCCAGGTTACCGGTTCGCCGTTCGCGTTGCCGGCCACCGCGACCGGGCCGGTCGCTATGACGGTGGCGGACTTCAACGGCGACGGCAATCCCGATCTGGCTATCGTGAACCAGACCACCCAGAACGTCACCATCCTCGAGGGCAATGGCAACGGCACCTTCACCGAATTCCCCAAATCTCCCCTCGGCGTCGGAAAAGTCCCAGTGGCCATCGCGTCCGGATCTCTCAGCGGAAGCAACGGGCCGGCTCTCGCCATCGTCAATCAGACAGACAACACGCTGTCGGTCTACCTCGGGAATGGCGACGGCACTTTCGTCGCGGCTTCGCAGTCTCCGCTCGCGACAGACACGACTCCCAGTGGCGTGGCGATTGCCGACCTTGCCCAGTCCACCACGGGCGGCATTGCAGTGACCAACACAGCCGTCGGCACGGTCACGGTGTTCGCCGATCTCGGGAGCGGCCTGTTCGCCAGCGCGATTGAACCCGCCGCCGGCACAAGCCCCGACGCCATCCTCGCCGGCGCTTTCACCAACAGCTCCTTTCCAGACGTCGTCGTCACCAACAATATCGCCAACGCGGCCGGCCAGGTCACGCTGATCGAAAGCCCCGCCAGCCTGATTTCCAATCCCGCGATCGCCCAGACACCGTATCCCGGCTCCGAATATGAGGACGTGGGAATAAAAATCAAGGCCACGCCACAATTGCACGACAACAAGGAAGTCACGCTGCAGCTGGAATTTGAAATTAAGGCGCTCTCGGGAACCAATATCAATGGCATTCCGGTGATTTCGAATCGCACGGTCACGCAAACCGTGCGGCTGAAGGAAGACGAAACCTCGCTGGTCACCGGGGTGCTCAGCGAGAACGAAACGAAAGCGCTGTCCGGGATTCCCGGCCTGGCTCAGTTGCCCGGCGTGGGCTACGCCTTCGGCACGCGCAACAATTCCTTCACCGACGACGAACTGCTTTTCCTGATAACGCCGCGCCGCGTCCGCGCGCCTTTCCATCAATCAAAGACCATCTATGCGGGAACGGGAGAGCCCACCGGCCGCGGGCAGGGCGGCGGCGCCCTCCCTGCCGGAGGACGCTCGGATCAGGAACCTGCACCCGCACCCGCTCCCGCTCCGTCCCCGGCAGAAACGCCTGCCCCAGCACCATCAGCGCCGCCACAACCTGGTCCTCCACCGGCTCAGCCGCCGCCGCAAAATCAGCCGCCGCAACCTCAGCCCGAAATTCCCCTGCAGCAACCACCTAGCTAAAATCGGGGTTGTTGCCTTGAACGCGAACCCCTGCCCGCCCTGCTTGCCGCAGGCAGTAGAAGGATCTCACCCCCCGCACCTTGCACAAAGCAATCCACAGGCATCCCAAAGAGTGTCAACCGGGGAGGAAAACCTTCAGGGCAGTGGATCAAACACAACAATCGGCTGGTAAGTCCTCGGCACCACCGCTTCGGCGATGGCGATCAACTTGTTTTCCTGGCTGAAGACTCGCAGTCGAGGCGGCTGTGCTTCTTCTGTATCGAGATGCGTTGTCGCTCCCGGCGGCAACTCCACGCGGCCCGGCTTCAGCTGCGAAGGCATCACGTTGAACTTCCCCCCGTGGCGAATTTTCTTTTCAAGCACCGGCAGCACATTGGTCCGCGGGAAATTGGGCAGCAGGTGCTCCAGCGGAATCAGAAAGGATTCGAACTTCCCATCCTTCCTGGCCTGCGCCAGCTCTTCCAGGCTGATGGCCTGCTCCAGGGAAAATTCCCCCACCGCCGTGCGGCAGATTTCCGCCAGATGGGCGCCGCACCCCAGCTTCCGCCCCATGTCGTCGACCAGCGACCGGATGTAGGTCCCCGAGGAGCACTCGATTGAAAACCTTGCGATCGGTCCTTCGATCCCCGTCAGCCGGTACTCAAAAATCTCCACCGGCACTGCTTTCAGCTCTACAACCTGATTTTTGCGGGCCAGTTCGTACGCGGGCCGCCCGTGAATTTTCTTGGCGGAAAAAATCGGCGGCTTCTGTTCGAACCGCCCAGTGGACTCCGCCGCGAGCTGCTGCAACACCTCTCGCTCGAGCACAGGCGCCAGATCCGGGCCCGCCGGCTGCCCTTCCGAGTCAAACGTGTTGGTGGCATAGCCGAAGCGGAAACCAGCGGTGTAGCGCTTGCGCCGCCCGGTATAAAACCGCACAAAACGAGTGGCCTTGCCGAGCAGCAGGACCAGAACTCCCGTCGCCAGCGGATCGAGCGTGCCCAGATGCCCGATTTGCCGGAAGCCCGCGAGGTGGCGCACCGCATCCACGATGTCGTGCGAAGTCTTGCCTTGGGGCTTGTTGATGACCAGTGCGCCATCGAACGGGGCGGGTTGTGGTTGACGCGGCATGTGTGGTCGTTGGCGGAACTCTGGTGGCCGATCTTAAGATCTGCCACTAGGCGGGCGAAAGAAAATCAGATGCCTGCTTCGCAAACTGCCCCAGTAAGGGATAATACTCACTTTATTTCTGAAACTTATGTCGCCCGTGATTCAGGGATTCGGTTCCGGCTTATCGGCCTTATCCGATTTCATCTGCTTCAAGAGCTGTTCGATGCGCTCGACGTGCTCCTGCGAAAGATCCAGCGTGAAGTGCAAATCTGGAACCCGCCGCAACTGCAGCCTCTCGACCAGCTCATGCTTGATGTAGCCCGAGGCGTGCTCCAGCGCCTTGATGGCGTCTGTCTGCTCCCTCGAGTTTTCCGTCCGCACGCTCACGTATACCCGCGCGTGCTTCATATCCGGCTGCACGCGGACTTCGCTGACGCAGACATTTCCTTCCAGGCGCGGGTCTTTCAGTTCGCCCACCAGCATGGCGTTCAATTCATGCGCGATTTCCTCGCCCACGCGCAAATGACGATGATGATCAGGGCTCATTTCCGTGCTTTTCCTCGACGTCGGTTCTGTGTTTGATGCCGGCTGCGAGCTATTGGCTCTAAGTCGTAGGTCTCCGGCTATAAGCCAAAAGCAGCAAGCCTTAACCCCGACGGCCGGGTACCAAGAGCTCAAAGCTCAGGGCTTACGACTTGAGGCTTTTCAAAGAATCTCCACTGCGTGCCCAACAATCATTGGCCCTAGTATCCCGTCGGCTTCGGCCAGGACTTTTTGCAGCGCTTCTTCCACGTGGTGCTCTTCATTCGACAGCGTCACCACGCCGACCACCGATCGCTGCCAGGTATCCTCAAAGTCCAGTTCCGCCACCGCAACATTAAAGTGCGCGCGCAGGCGATCCTTCAGGCTGCGCAGTACCTGCCGCTTATCCTTCAAAGATTGTGCTTCCGCGATATGCAACTCCAGTGTGAGTAATCCGACCGGCATGGCAAGCCACCCTCAGGCCCGGGGAAGCCTGAACCTGATCGATCGCTTCTATTTGCGCGCGGCGGAGGATCCCTGGGCAGCGGCTTCGGCGGCGGACAGCTTGGTCACCTGGAAGCACTCCAGGATGTCGCCCACCTTGACGTCGTTGAAGTTTGCGATTCCCAGGCCGCACTCAAATCCCGTGCGCACTTCGCTGACATCGTCCTTGAAGCGCTTCAGCGAGCTGAGCTTCGAGGTGTAGACCACCGCGCCATCGCGCATCACGCGAATCTGCGAGTCGCGCTTGATCACGCCGTCCTGGACATAGCAGCCAGCCACCGTGCCCGACCCCTTGATCCGGAACGTGTTTCGCACTTCCGCGCGACCCACGTAAGTCTCCTGAAAAACGGGTTCCAGCAGGCCTTCCATGGCTTTCTTAATTTCGTCGGAAACTTCGTAAATGATGTTGTGGGTACGGATGTCCACTTTTTCCTGTTGTGCCAGGTCTTGCGCCTTGCGATCCGGACGCACACCGAACGCGATGACGATGGCGCCGGAGGCCGACGCAAGCAGAATGTCGTTTTCCGTGACCGTTCCGACGCCAGCGCTGATGATTTTCAGCTTCACCTGGTCGGTTGAGAGCCTGGGCAGCATCTCTTCCAAAACTTCCGCGGAGCCCTGCACGTCGGCCTTGATCACGATCGGAAGCTCTTTCACTTCCCCGGCCTTCAACTGCTCGTGCAACTGATCAAGCGTGATGCGGCTGCCCGCGCTGGCGCGCAAAGCCGCATCGCGCTGCTTGGACTGCCGGAATTCCACCACGTGGCGCGCCTTCGCTTCATCGGTCACTTGGAAATGGTCGCCGGCTTCCGGGACGCCCTGCAAGCCGAGTACTTCGACCGGTGTGGACGGCGGGGCGATTTTCACGGGACGCCCGTGATCGTCAAACATCGCGCGCACTTTGCCAAACACCGAGCCGACGATGAAAAAGTCGCTGTTGTTGAGGGTGCCGTTCTGCACGAGTACCGTGGCGACCGGGCCGCGGCCCTTGTCCACCCGCGATTCGAGCACGGTTCCGCTGGCCGGCGCGTCCGGATTCGCTTTCAACTCCCGCAAATCCGCCACCAGCAAGATAATTTCCAGCAGCTTGTCGAGATTCTTCTTTTGTTTTGCGGAGACTTCCACGAATTCCGTCTCGCCACCCCATTCCGCGGGCATCAAGCCAAGATCGGAGAGCTGCCGCTTCACGCGCTCCGGCTGTGCTTCCGGCTTGTCAATCTTGTTGATCGCCACGATGATCGGCACGTTCGCTGCCTTCGCGTGGTCAATCGCTTCGCGGGTCTGCGGCATCACGCCGTCGTCGGCCGCAACCACGAGCACGACGATGTCTGTAACTTTCGCACCGCGCGCGCGCATCCGCGTAAACGCTTCGTGGCCCGGTGTGTCCACAAACACCACGCTCTTTTCGCCCACCTGCACTTTGTAAGCGCCGATGTGCTGCGTGATGCCTCCGGCTTCGCCCGCCGCCACGTCTTCCTTGCGGATGGCGTCGAGCAGACTGGTCTTTCCGTGGTCCACGTGGCCCATCACCGTGACCACCGGTGGCCGCGGCTTTAGATTTTCCTTGGTCTCTTCCTTGGCAACCTCGAGAACCATTTCTTCCTCGAGGGACACGACGCTCACCACGCCGTTAAACGATTGCGCCAGGTCCGTTGCTGTCTGCACGTCCAGCGCCTGGTTGATACTGGCGAAGACGCCGCGATCGAGCAGGGTTTTTAGAAGGTCTTTTGCGCGCACATCCAGTTTTTCAGCAAGTTCGCGGATCGTGATGCCTTCTGTCAGCGTGATGTCACGCGGGGCGCGCGGCTCCGGTGGCGCGACTGCTGCCGCAGCCACTCCGCGGCCGCCGGCTCCCGGACGTTGCCGAGTCGGGTGCAGCTTGCGCTCGCCTTCCATCTCCCGCTTATCCGCCATCGGGCGCTGGCGCTGTTGTGGTTTGCGCGCATAAAGTGGTTTGCCCGGCTCGGCCTTCGACGGCATTTTTTCAGAGAACGGCGGCGGCAGCATCCCACCCGGCCGTCCGGGAGTGCGTTGCCCCGGCCTCGCGCCAGTTGGCGCAGCACCAGGACGCTGGGTAAATGTGCGTCCGCCTCCGCCTGGTCCAGCTGGACCGCCCGGCCCTCCGGGACGCGGTGTAAACGGACGTCCGCCCGGGGCGCCCGATTGTTGGGGACGCATCGGCTGGCCAGGACGCGGGCCGCCTGGCCTGCGCTCGCGGTCTCCCGGCGCCGTTCCGGGCACTGGCCCGCGGTTGCCCGTAGGCATGGGACGAAGAGGTTGTTGCGGCCGCGGCGCACTTGCCGGCGCACCGGAGCGCGCGGCTTGCGGCTGTGAGCCTGGTTGCTGCGGGCGCGATTGGGAAGGCGGCGCTCCGCCGGGGCGTGCAGCAGGTTGCTGGCCCGGAGCGCGACTTGTCGGGTGCGTGGGACGCAAAGGTTGCTGCGGGGCAGGCCGCGGCGCGCCGGAAGTCAGAGGAGCGGCAGGGCGCTCCGCAACAGGTGCAGTGGGTGCGGCGGCGACAGACGGTGCCGGCGCAGCGGGTTTGGCGAGCGGAGCTGCAGGCACGGGAGTTGCAATTTGCGGAGGCGCTAGAGGCGCAGGTTTCACCGCCGCGGGTGCGGCAGGTGGCGTTACTGCCGGAGCAGTCGCGGGCGCAGCGGTCACGGGCTTCTGAACCGGCGCTGGTGGCGCGGGCGCGGCAACCGGAGCAGGAGCGGCAGCCACGGGCGCGGGTGCCGGGGGCCTTCTGAGCGCTGCCTTCGCGGCCGCTTCTCTGGCCGAGCGCTCGGCTTCGGCCGCGGTTTCGGCGTCCGCTGCAGTCTTTAGGTGGTGCTTGACTTTTTCGGCCACATCGGCCGGAATCGAACTGGAGTGCGTTTTCTTTTCGGTTACGCCAAAACCGGCCAAAAGGTCAATAATGGCTTTCGCCTTGACCTCGAGTTCGCGCGCGAGCTCATTGATGCGGACTTGATTTGCGTCGCTCATGCTTCTTAGGAACTTTTCTCTTCCTGCTGCTCCGCCGGGGTATCCGTCTCGGTGGATGCAGCGGCTTCAGAGTTAATCTCCGAAGCGGATTCCGTTGCTGCTGAAGCTTCCGTGTCGCTCGCGGCTTCGGCCGGGCTTTCCTCTGATGCGTTAGCCACTGCTTCGGTCGCGGATTCGGCCGATCGTTCGGTCGCGACCTCGGCTGCGACCTCGGCTGCCGGCGTCTCCTCGCCGTTTTCGTCCGCGGTTTCCACCGGCGCGGCCGCGGCGTCGCCGCCTTCATAGAAGCGGTTCACCGCCTGATAAATCTTGTCCACCATCTTTTCGCCGATGCCCGGAATTTCCATCAACTGTTCCGGCGTCATGCTGGCGAGTTTTTCCAGGTTCGCAATGCCGGCGGCTTCGATCTTCTCGATCGTCTTGGGCCCGACACCCGCCAGAACGGTCAGCGGAGTCGTCGGCGCGGTCAGCGCGGTCATCTGCTCTTCGATCTCGCGCCGCTTCTCTTCCTCGCTCTTGATATCAATGTCCCAGCCGATGAGCTTGCTGGCCAGGCGGACGTTCTGTCCCTTTTTGCCGATCGCGAGGGAAAGCTGGGAATCCTCGACGATCACTTCCAGCTTTTTGTTTTCAGGGTCCGTGATCTGGACGCGGGTCACTTTCGCCGGGCTCAGGGCTTTTTGCGCGAACGCAACCGTTTCTTCGTTGTAGGGAATGATGTCGATTTTTTCGCCGCGCAATTCGCGGATGATGGACTGAACGCGCATGCCCTTCATACCGACGCAGGCGCCCACGGGATCCACGTCCTTGTCGCGGCTCGCGACTGCCACTTTCGTGCGCTCGCCCGCTTCGCGGGCCGCGGCACGAATCTGCACCGTGCCATCATAGATTTCCGGCACTTCCATTTCAAAAAGGCGTTGTACCAGCGAAGCGTCCGCGCGCGAGACGATTACCTGCGGGCCTTTCGCGGCCCGGTCCACGGCCTTGATCACCACGCGCAACCGTTCGCCGATGTTGTAGGTTTCTAGTTTCGACTGTTCGCGCTTGGGCAGCCGCGCTTCCGTGCGCCCCATGTCCACGATCAGGTCGGGGCCTTCGGCGCGCTTCACAATTACGGTAACCAGTTCGCCGGCGCGGGTGTGATACTCGTTGTAAATCGTGTCCCGCTCCGCTTCGCGCACCTTCTGCAGGATAACCTGCTTCGCGGTCTGCGCGGCGATGCGTCCCAGCACGTCCGTCGGCTTGGCCGTCAAAATCTCGGTCCCGATTTCCGCGCTCGGATTCTTTTTCTTGGCGTCCGCAAGGCTGATTTCCCGCTTCGGGTCGGTCACTTCTTCGACGACCGTATACACCGAATGCACGTCCACCTGCCCGCTTTCGGGATTGAATTTTCCGCGCAGGTCTTCTTCGGTCTTGTAGAACTTCCGGGCCGCCACGACCATGGCGTCTTCGATGGCGGAAATCACCACTTCCGGTTCGATGTGCTTCTCCCGGCTCAACATCTCGATTTGCTGATAGAGCAGATTCGCCATTTCGCTTTCCTAAAACTCCACAACCAGGTTCGCCTTCCGAATCGCGCCCAGCGGTATTTCCACGATTCGCGCGTCTTTCCCTTTCAACTCCATGCGGACATTTCCCTCCGCCAGTCCCCGCAGCCTTCCTTCAAAAAACTTCGCATCGCCGATGGGTTCCGCCGTCAGAATCTTCGCCAGGCGGCCCGTGAAGCGCTCGAAATCCGCGGCCTTGGTCAGCGCGCGGTCCATTCCCGGTGAACTGATTTCCAGGGTGTACCCCGGCCCTGGAATCAATTCTTCCACATCCAGAATGACGCTGAGTTGTTGACTCACGCGCTCACAATCGGCGTGGCTGATTTTCGGGTAAGGACTCGGCGCCTCTTCACCCGCAATCGCCGCGGCGGGTTTCCTGGGGGGCACTTTGTCGATGTACACCCTTAGAAACCTCTGCTTGCCGATCTTCCATTCGACATCCACGACTTCCAGGCCTTCTGAACGGGCAACCCGTTCGGCGGCCTCGCGGACCTTTTCCAAATTCAGCAGAGTCTCCCCGAGCCAGCCTGGCCGGCGGCTAAGCCGGTCGAAAGCTCAGCACCGCCGGCGGCAACAAAAAAGTGGGCTTGCGCCCACTTCATGGTGCGACCCGATTCAGAGCGAAGGATGAGTATATTCTGGGAACAAGGTAAATGCAAGGTACCTTAGGGCTTAGCCGCCGGCCAGGCTGGCTCGGGGAGACTCTGCTGAAGCTCAAAACCTCCTCCGATTCTCATAACCCAATGGAATAGAAAGACTAATTCCCGACCTTCCGGGCTGCTCAGACCGACTCCGCCCGCTTCGGGGGGGCAACCCGAAGAGGCCCTGAACTGAAAAGGGCCGCCAGACCGGCGGCCCTGATTGCTTCAGGAATAAACGGAACTATCGCTGGGGCTTCGCTGCGGGAGGCGCGGCCGGTTTGGGCGTAGCAGCCGGCTTCGCCGCCGGAGCGCCAGAGCCCTTGATCGGATACTGCTGGTCGTAGAGGCGGATAATATCCTGGGTGACGTCTACGTTGTTCGAGGCATAGATAATCGGCGAATTCTGTGCCGACGAATCGAACACCGCTACATAGCCATTCTCACGCGCGTAACGGTCGAGCACATCCATCATCTTGCGGCCGATGCGGTCGACCACGTCGCCCTGCGCCGCGTTCACGTCTTCTTGCAATTCGGTGTTCTTCCGCTCCAACTGCGCGGCAAGTCTTTGCCCCTGCGTCTGGGCCTTGTTTTTCTGTTCGTCGCTCCAGGTGGTCTGGTTGGCCGCCAGTTGCTGCCGGATATCGTTGATCTGCTTGTTGAGGGTTTCCATCTCGTTCTGCCGCGGAGCGAACTGCGATTGCAGCTCCGCCGAAGCCTGCTTGCCTTCCGCCGTCGTCACGATTGCCTGACGGACGTTGAGCACGGCGATCTTGCCGCCGCTTGCCGCGCCCGGAGCCGTCGCGCCCTGCGCACGAACGGCTGCTGTGCCCAGCAGGCAGAAAGTGGCCGCCGCAGCCACACGAATCATGTTTCTCGAATTCACTGTTTTCTCCTTATTCATCTTGGCTCTGCCTGGTCTCTGGCTTCGGACGCCACTGAGATTGGCAAGCCTTTGGATACTTAACCGGTCATCACCGGTCAAACTTTTCCAAGTCCCTCGGGATAACGAACAACTCCGTTTTCGCATGCTCCCCAGGGAATCGGTCGGCACAATCCGGAGGCCTACACTAGCCTGAACTGCCCCTCGACAAAGCGAACAGTATAGCTGAGCAGTCAAGACCGCTGCAAACGCAATCCTGGCTGGGGTGCGCCGCTGACTGCCTGTGCCGCACTTCCTTTACTTCGGCAGGGCCAGGAACACCACGCGATTGTTGTTTTGGTCCACGATCACCGCGGTGTTTGTGACGTTGTCCACGTCAATCGCGAACTGTGACATGCTGCTAATCCCCAGCGTCTGCCGGGTCGTGAAATTCTGCACGTCCACCACGGAGCTGCTGTTAGACGTTGAATTGATCGTCAGCAAGGTTCCGGTCTGGAAATTGTACCCCAGCGAATAGGGGTTGATCCCCACACGGACGGTCTGCACCGAGCCAGTATCCGGGTTGAGCGAGAAGATGGCATTGGCCTGGGTGGAGGTGGAGTAGAAAAGTCCCGTGGTCGTGGTCGCCGTGGTATTCGGGTCTCCGGGATCATAAACTATCCCCGTGAGGCTCGCTGATACCGAAGAAACCGAGGCCGTCGAGCTCTTGATCGGCGGCACGTTGGCAAGGTTTACGACGTCGATTCCCCCCGATACGCTCGTCGTGCCGGAGTTTTGCAGGTTTGTTACCGCGGCCACTGCCCGGTTCGGATCGATGGCGATGGCTATCGGCGGTCCACTGAGCGCAACTGGTGTGACCGCCGGCACCCCTTGCACGTGGCCTGTGCCGCTGGCCGGGCTTGTGGGCAACAGGGGTGTGAGGTCGACCGAAGACAGTGTGTTCGAACCGCTGTTGGCCACGAGAGCCAGTCCACGATCCTGATCGACTGTCACTCCCAGCGGTAAAATGCCAACGGTCACCTTGTTTGTCGGTGTCGTCGTTGTGCCCGACGTTACGTTCCAAGAGACGATCTGCGGACTCTCGGGCGTGCTGATATCAATGATTGAAGCCGTGCCGTTGGGCGTGTCGCCACTGTTCGCCACCACGGCATAACCCAGCCGCGGGATCACACCGATCCCCAAGGGCTGATTCCCCACAGTTACCGAACCAAGGACGGTACCGAACGGTACCTTTGTCCCGTTCTTTGTCATGTAACCGCTCGGATCAATGGCGATCACTGCCACGCTGTTGCAAGCGTAATTGCTTATCAACGCAATGTGCCGCGTGGAATCCACCGCCACTCCTTCCGGCCCTTGCGGGAAACTCGACGTCGGGGTGCACGCGTTGGTCCCCAAGGCCGTCATATTCCCGATATCCAGCAATCCAACCACGTTCAGGTCCACCTCATTTGTGATTGCACCACCCGGCGACAATACGTCCACCGCAAAGACGTGCGGCCCGGTTAGCATCGCGGCGGGAAGGGTCAGATCCAGTTCGCTGTCGGCCACATACGTTGTACAGAATGTTCCGGGACTCTTGCTGCAGTCGTTCGACACTTGCCCGTCAAGGCGCGCCAGCGCTCCCGAAGTGGTTCCAAAACCCTGTCCAAGAATGCGGACCGTGGCCGTCACACCTACTTGTACCGACTGAGGCATGCAGGGATTTGACGGATTCGAAGGACTGCAAGGCCCGGGCGCGTGCGAGGGGCTTGCCGTGCTCAACGGCGGTTGGATCACTGGCACGCCAAAGCAGGTTTGGGGATTCGTTGCGTCACCACAACTCGGGTTCGGCAGCTCCAGATCCAAGATGTGCGCCTTCTGGAATGCATTCGTCGGATCAAGACTCATGTAGCTCAGCGAGTTGCTTCCCGCATTTGCCACGAAAACATATTTTGTGATTGGGTCATACGCCATCGGCCCGAACACGGGCGCCGCCGAGGTCTGTCCGGACGGGGTGTAGGATCCTTGACCGACTTGTCCCGTCGGCGTCGCGGCAATAATCCTGTAAGGGAAATTGCTGGCTCCGTTCAGGTTCGCTCCTCCCGGATTGATCAGCGAGATCTTATTCCCGTTCTGACTGGCGCTTGTGTTCGCCGTCGGTGCGTATGCGATCATCACGTTCGTATACGGATCGAACGCCACCGACCGGAATCCTGTCTCGGGCGCTCCGGGTGGTGTCGGCGTACACAGGTTGCAACTTCCTGCCGACAGCGACAACGACGTGAGCGTTTGATCGAGCGTGCTGATGAACCCGATTTGCCCGGAACTGGCGTTGTAGTCCGAGAACCCGAACGTCCGCGTAACCGGGTTGATTGCGGCGCCGGCAACGGTAATGGAAGTTCCCAGGGAATAGTAGGGGACCCCGTACTGCACCGTGCCCGGCATATTGGCGGGATTACTTTCCGTGTCATCCGGCTGACCGACCTGCGTATAGGAAAACGTGAAGGGGTCGATTACGCTTCCGGGCAGTATTTGAAATGTTCCATTGAAATTGGACATGGCGGTGGAAGTGGTGATCCCCGAAATGATCACGGTGCCGCCAAGCACGGGATTGATGCCGTGTGGCGATGAGGTGATAATCTTCGTCACCCCCGCGGTGCGCACCGCTCCGCTGGTTCCGCCGGACACAAACGGCTCAATCTGCGCCGTCTTGCCCTGTTGCAAGAGGTCCACGACAGACGTTGTTCCAGTTCCTCCACCAGGCGTCACGTAGGCCAGTGGCACATTCGGCTGCATTACCACCTTCGGCGTGGCTCCGGTCACAATCGACACCGGGCCAACAACGCAAGGTGCGGTTCCTCCCAAAAAGCAAGTGCGGCTATCCTTTCCGTCCAGATTCGGATTCACATCCACAATGAACCCGATATTCGTATTCGTATAGGCCACCACTCCGAGGTGTGTAACCGTATCCACTCCGACCGCATAGGGCGTAGGCAGCCCCGTTGCCGACGGTTCCCCGAGCAGGGTCCGCAGATCCAACGAAACGCTCTTTACGGGAGCAAGCGGCGTTGGCGCCCCGGGGGTGACGGAATAGAGGTAAAGCGTGCTGTCGGAACCGCTCACAATCGCCGCAAGATCGCCGCCGTTGACGTTCAGCTGGTTGTCAATCGCGATGTCGGTCGGCGCGGGCTGTGTCCCGCCGACTGCCGCCTTTATCGGCACTGGGGGCCCGCTTTGCGAGGGACCCGCCGGAGACAGTGTTACCAATTGCAATGCGCCTGTGCCTTGCTCGGTGATCACCGCGTATCCTCTGATCGAGTTCAGCGCGATGGCACTCGGAGCCGGATTGCCGCCCCCGGCCAGCAGTGTGCAAGCGGGATACGCGCCAGACAGGTTTGTCGGCGGGGTCGCAATTGAAGGATCGACGCAAGAGGCCGACGAGGAGTTCGTGGGGTTCGGATTGAAACTTGCAAAGTTCGGCTGCACCGCCGTGTTCGCGGTCAGCGTACCAAACATCGGTGACGTACCTTGCTGGGTGGTATTGCTTTGTACAGTGACTTCATAAAGTCCGGGACTCGGCAATTGAAATCCCTGCATCTGGCCCAAAAGCTGCCTGGGTCCTGAATTTGGGCTCAAAAGCACCGTGTTCCCATTGAAGCTCAATCTTGCCAGCGAGCCGGATACACCGTAATACCCCCCGTTGGTTGCAAATTGCAGCGAGGCCTGTCCGCTCGTCGGCTGGGGAATGCTGTCCGGTACAGCTGTTACCAGGCCGGGATTCGCTTTTATAATGTGGATGGGGCATGCAATGGAATTTGTGGTGCCCGGGAACAACACGCAAGGCGGCGTTGCAGTCGGCGGCGGAGTACCCGGCAGATTTGCCACCAAGATCCAAGCTGGCTGCGTAGGATCAGGCTCCGGATCTCTCAACTGGTCGGCGAGCAAGCGCACACGGGTCAGGATCGACGCATCGCAAGTCACCGTCTTTGTTGCTCCCGCAGTGCCGGCAGTGGCTGGCGTGCAATACGCCAGGGTTATCGGAATTTCGAATACCTGGGTCGCGCTGTTCAGCGGCACCTGTGCGCCACTCGCCAGATTGGCCGCCGAAGTGGGCCGAATAAAGAAAATCTGCGTGGTGTTCAGCAGATTGGACGCATTCAGAAATACATCCTGCAAAAGGCCGCCCGCCGCGATCGTGGTCGGGTAAAGGCTTGTGTAACTGACCGCGTTCGTCGAGGCATTCACCAGCGTGATCGTCGCAAACGTGGAGTGCGATTCGTCCGCCTGCGACCAGGCCACGACGTATACAGTTGTCGGAGACGCGCCACCCTTCGGAACTGTCTCGGAGGGGATGGCCATCGGCGCCGTATATTTCCCGTTCGAATCGATTGTCCCGCAACCCGGATTCGCGGCCGTCGGGCTGCTGACCGTGCAAGTGTCGGCCAGCGGGTTCGGTGTCTGATCGTTGAGGTTACTTGACGAGGTGTTTACCTGCATGAGCAGATATTTCACGCCGACTGGCGGAGAATTCAGAAACGATACGTCGAAGTTAGCGGTTGCAGGTGTCGACAGACCCACCGGCACCGTTGCTGTCGTCGGTGATATGGATGCGCGAATTCCGCTATCCAGGCCGACCGTGGCCGTGGCTGTCTTCTTGTGGTCCGCGTCCGCTGTTGCGGTAAATGTCAACGTTAGGGCATACGGCTGGGGGAAGTTACTGAGCGTTGGCCCGGTGTATGTCAAAACGTTGGAGCCGTTCGCCGTGCTGATGATCCAGGTTCCGAACGATCCGGTCTCTGCGCCGGATAGGGTGCCCCCCGATGTGCACGGTCCGGTTGTCGCCTTCGGCGTGGGATTCGCAGTCGTGCTTGCGATCGTATATGAATACGTGCACGGCCAGGCTGTGACCGTGGTCGTCGTCGACCCGCTTACCGTCGCCGTGAACGTCTGCACCTGCCCCGTCAGCACCGTGACCGAACTCGGCGCCACCGTCACCGTCACCACGTTCACGCTGGAACTGCCGCACCCGGACATCACCATCGCCGCGGCCGCGGCGCATACCGCCAGGATCGAATTTCTTGTTGTTCGCCAACTCATGGATCGAATCTCCCTCATTGATTCACCGCCCAAACTTTCCGCGGGTCTTCTGAAGTCATCTCGCTAAATGAAACTCGTATTCCCGCCGCGCTCCTAGAACGTGCGGCTCACCGTAAAGCGGAATGTCGTCTTCGGCTCAAAGTAGTTCAACCCCGAAGGCGCGAAAAGCGGCTGCACCGCCAGCACCACGGCCGGGCTGCAAATTGACTGCCAGTTGGTCAAATTATTCGGATCAATGGGCGTGATCGGATTGGTTTGTCCGCTGGCGATGCACTGCCGCGAAAGGTTGACCCCGTTGATCTGCGCGTTCGGCGCGTACAAAGTCTGGTGGATGCGCAGCGGATTGTACGAGTAATAAAGCCGGAAGGGCGCCTGCACGATCGGCAAGTTCACGATGAATTCAATACCCGCGGAATCCCGCAGCTTGAAGTTCGTTCCCGGGGCGAGCTGCAGTTGCGACTGCTGGTTGGCCAGCGGGAACATCTGATTGATGTTCTCAATGCCCGCGGGGGACAGCTGCAATCCCCCCTTGCGCAGGGTCCCAACGGTGCCGATATCGTTGAACAGCGACATCGCCACCGGCCCGGCGATCGGGATGCGGTACTCGAGATTCATTACTCCTTGCGTGTCGCCGCCAGGGAAAGTGATCGTCTTCAGCAGCACCGGCACGTTAAGCGCTCTTCCCGACACGGAAATGGACTCGTTAACGGTGTTCGGGATGTAGGTCACGGGCGAAACCGCGCGAATGTCGAACCCGCGCAAATCATTTTCCCCGCCCAGGTAGAACCGGCTGTAAGGCGGTATTTCCTTCCCGCCATACCCGGTCGTAAACCCTCCGAGGAATCTTATCCCGACCGCGTTGCGCCGGTGATTCACTGGATGGAAATACTTGAACTCGCCGGTGTTGGTAATGGTGTTCACGTTGCCGCCGATCGGCCCGCCCGTGAACGAGAGCGAATAGAAATAGCTTTTGCCGTGGGTCGCGTTGATGGGGTTGTCGATGGTGTTGTAGCTGATCGTTCCCGTTACCGTGCTGGCGATGATCCCGTTCAGCGCGCTGGGGCCAGCGAGACTGCTAAATTGCAATGCCTCGAACAAAAGCGCCGACGACTGGTTGAAAGTGGAAATATTGGTGCGGGTGAGGCCGTAGGTCAAGCCCACGCGCGTGAACACGTGCTTTTTCAGCGCGTAGTTCGCAAAGGTCGTGAATCCCGTGCTGTTCTGGTTGTAATCCTGGATGAACTGCGGGTTGATGCTGACCTGTTGCCCGGTCAATTGCGCCGCCTGCTGCGCCTGGTTGAATTTGTACAGCGTCGAAAATACCGTGAAGCCGCTGCTGATCGGCCGGTCGAACAGATATGGTTCGGTGAACCCGAACATCAAATTCCGCTGGTATTGCCCGATCTGCGCGGAAAGAGTCAGCGTTTCTCCAAGTCCCAAAAAGTTGTTCGTCTGGTAGGTCAGCCCGATGAATCCGCCGGCCAGCCCGCTGACGCCGCCCTGCAACCCGATCGACTGTTTGCCTTTTTCATGCAGCTTCAGCAACAGGTCCACCGTTCCCTGCTTCTGGTTGCGCTTGATTTCGACAGCCTTGTCGGGATCCAGCTTGTCGAAATAGTCCAGCTGGTTGATGCGCAGGACGCTCAACTCCCAGGCACGCTTGTTGAAGAGCTGCCCTTCGTCAATCAGCAGTTGCCGCCGGATCACCTTGTCGCGCGTGGTGGTGTTGCCGCTGAAATCGATGCGCCGCACGAAATACTGCTTGCCTTCATCGAATTTCATCGTCACGTCAATCCGCTTGGCCGCTTCGTCAATATCGGTTTCCGGCGTGGGCACGAAATCGATAAACCCGTATTGCCCGTAAATCTTCGTGTAGTCTTCGAGCGCCTTGCGGATCTTCGCGGTGGAAAACACATCGCCCTGCTTCAGCGGGAAGGCACCCTTCAGGGCCTCAACCTTCAGCGAGAGCGCCTTGTCCGGGTCGCTGCTGGCGATTCGCAACGTTCCCATCGTGTACTTGTTGCCTTCTTCGATGGGGATGGTGATGTTCACGGCTTTCCCACTCGTGCGTCCCATCACGACGGGAACGCCCCAGCGCCAGCCCGTGGTGTCAATGTTTTCCAGGATCGGGTCTTTCACCAGCACCTTGAAATATCCGTTGTCCTGGTAGAGGCCACGAATCCCGACTTCGATGTCTTCGATCAGCTTGTCGTGGTCGTAGGTCTTCGACATCACGTTGATTTCCGTGATCTTCAGCGGAATCGAATAGGGCCGGTCGTTATGCATTGCGCGGATCAGCTTCCGCCGGCTGAACGCATGGTTCCCGGTGAACTGGATCTGGCCCACCTTGACCTTCGGCCCTTCCTCGATCTTGAACACCAGGATGACCGCGTTGCTCGACGCAATCCGTTCATACTGCGGTGTCACCGTCGCAAATTGCCGCCCGTGCTCGCCCAGGAGGTCTTTGAGGACCACCTCTGCTTTTTTGATGCGGGTTGGGTCAAACTGGCTTTCCACCGTCAAGCCCACTTTTTTCTCTTTAAAGCGGTCCAGAATGTCGGACTCCGAAATCGAGTGAATTCCGTCGTAGCGGATGCGCCGGATCACCGGCCGTTCCGTCACCTCAAACACAATCACTTTTCCACTTGGCTTCGCGGGCGATTCTTCCACGCGCAATTTCACGTCTTCAAAAAACTGCGTGTTCCACAGCGCCTGGAAATCGCGCCGCAGCGTCTCTTCGTTGTAAGGATCTCCGTCGCGGCTGAAGATACGGGCCTTCAGCGTGTCCGTCCGGATGCGCCGGTTCCCAGTGAACTCGATCCGGTCAATCACAAAGTTGCCGCCGGTTTGCAACGGATATTTCAAGGTGCTGGTGAAAGACCCGATCCTGGAAAACATTGACACCACGGGCTGGCGCTGGGGCGTTCCCGTCGTGAAATCGTCAATTTTTTCGGTCAGAGAATTTACATCCAGGTTGGCGTGAAACAGGTAATGCTCGTGCCCTCCGCCGGCTTTTGCTTCTAACCTTGCGTCCCCGGCGCGAATCAAACCAGGAGCAAGAACCGGCAGCAACGCAAGAAGAAGTAGGGATCGCCAGGAGATACCTGCTCGCTCAGAACGCGCCAAGTTCATCCCCGAGAACACACAGACTTTCCGTTTAGCGGCCATTGAGAATCTCAAGGCCGCGCCCCCAAACTCAAGATGTTATTCTCCCGCCAGGCCCGGTGGGGCTGGTCGCGCATACCACGCGGGGCGGTTTCCACTCCGGCTAAACCGCTTCGCGTTCGTACGTGTTGCGTCAGATTCGCTAGTGGACGACTGGGGTTGCCTCACCAACAGGCCGGAACGCGAGACCTTCCCCCGCAACGTAAATCTGCAATGTTGCAGGTCTCTGAATTCCCCCCTGGATCAGTGCTTCAGAGAGCGGGTCTTCGACGTACTTCTGAAGAGCCCTGCGCAGCGGACGTGCTCCGTAATTGCGGTCCGCGCACGTTTTCTCGAGAACCCACTGCCTTGCTTCGGGCGACAACACTACTTGCACTTGCCGGTGAATGAGTGTGTCATTCAACTGGCCGACGAGCAAATCGATAATGCGCAGCAGGTCTTCGTCACCCAATGGATTGAAGAGGATAACTTCGTCCAACCGGTTCAGAAACTCCGGATTGAACGCTCGCTTCACTTCGCCCAATACCAGATCTTCCATGCTTCGCAGGCTGGCTTCGTCAATTCCCGCCTGGAAACCGATGGAGGTGCGCTTCTGCAAATGCCGCGCGCCGATATTGGATGTCATGATGATGATGGTGTTCCGGAAATCAACTGTATTTCCGAGTCCATCCGTCAACTGCCCGTCCTCAAATACCTGTAACAATATATTGAAGAGGTCGGGATGCGCTTTCTCAATCTCGTCCAACAATATAACCGAATAGGGTGTCCGGCGCACGCGCTCGGTCAACTGCCCGCCTTCCTCGTAGCCGACGTAGCCTGGCGGCGCACCTATCAACTTTGATACCGAATGCTTTTCCATGAACTCGGACATATCAAACCGCACCAGCGATTTTTCCGAGCCGAAGAGGAATTCCGCCAGGCGGCGCGCCACTTCCGTTTTCCCGACGCCCGTGGGCCCGAGGAAGAAGAAGCAGCCCACTGGCCGCGAAGGCGATTTTAGTCCCGCGCGGCTGCGGCGGATGGCCCGCGCCAGCGCGGTGATGGCCTCGTCCTGGCTGATGACGCGCTTGTGAAGTTCCGGTTCGATGCGCAGGAGCTTTTGCTGCTCGTCTTCCTTGATCGAAGTGACCGCGATTCCCGTCCAGCGCGAAACCACTTCCTCGATGTCTTCGCGCGTCACGATACCTGTAGAAGCGTCGTCGAGCTTGTAGCGCTCGCGCAGCACGCGGAGGTTTTCTTTCTCCTTGCGCTCTTCTTCGGAATAAAACCGCGCCTTTTCGAATTCGTGCGCCGCGATAGCCGATTCCATCCGGTGGGTGATGAACTTCACGCGCTTCTGCACTTCGGCAACCTCTTCCGGCACCGACGCCTGGCGCAACTTCACGCGCGCGCCCGCTTCGTCAATGAGGTCAATCGCCTTGTCCGGCAGAAAGCGGTCGGGAATGTAACGATTTGAAAGATAAACCGAGTACCGCAGGGCTTCATCCGTGTAACTGACGGCGTGGAACTTTTCATAACGTTCCCGCACGCCGCTGATCACCTGGATGGCCTCTTCTTCGTTCGGCGCTGGAACCTTCACGGCCTGGAAACGCCGCTCGAGAGAACGATCCTTCTCCACCGACTTCCGGTATTCGCCCGGCGTGGTCGCGCCAATGCACTGAATCTCTCCGCGGGAAAGCGCCGGCTTCAAAATATTCGCCGCGTCCAGGGAACCTTCCGCCGAACCGGCGCCGACCAGCGTGTGCAGCTCGTCAATAAATACGATGGAGTTCTGGCTCTCCATCAATTCCTTCATGATGGTCTTCAACCGCTCTTCAAACTGTCCGCGATATTTCGTGCCCGCAACGATCAAGGACAAGTCCAGGGAAAGAATCCGCTTGTCCGCCAGAAAGGGAGGAACATCACCATCTGAAATTCTCTGTGCGAGCCCTTCGACGATGGCCGTCTTGCCGACGCCCGGCTCGCCGATCAGCACCGGATTGTTTTTTGTCCGGCGGCACAGGATCTGAATCACGCGCTCCACTTCGCCTTCGCGTCCCACCAGTGGATCGAGCGACCCTTCTGTGGCTGCTTGCGTCAAATCGCGGCTGAACTCCGCCAGGAGCGACGTTTCTTTCGGCCGCGAAGCCGTGGTCTTCTCGCCCGTCGTCCGCGACAGCTCTTCCCGCAGCGCCGACAGCCGAAGCCCGCGCTCCATCAGGATCTCCGCGCCAAAGCATTTCTCTTCCCGCAGGATTCCGAGCAGCAGGTGCTCCGTGCCGACGTGCTTGTGGCCCAGCCGTTCGGCTTCTTCCGCCGCCATGTTCAGGATGCGCTTGCATTCCGCGCTGAGCGGCACTTCGACTGACGTCGAAATGCGCTCGCGGATGGTGATGCGGGCTTCGATTTCTTTTCGGATGGATTCGATCGAGCCCTGCTGCCGCAGGAAGCGGTTCGCCAGCGCCTTGTCCTCGCGCATCAAGCCGAGTAACAGATGCTCCGTCTCGATGTACGGGCTCCCGTACTGGCTGGCTTCGTACCGGGCAAAGAAAATGACGCGTCGCGCTTTCTCAGTATATCGTTCGAACACGATTAGCTCGCTTCTCCCCCTGGGGTCCCCGTCGCCTCGGCTCTCACCGAGCGAGTCCGCAGAACGCCATGTTCCAGTCCCACCACGCGGTCACATCGTGCCGCCAGCGCCAGGTTGTGCGTCGCTATTAACGACGTCAGGCGATGCGTGCGATGCAACCGCTCGAGCAACTCGAACACGGCCCAAGCATTCTGCTCGTCCAGATCTCCGGTCGGTTCATCCGCCAGCAGCACGCGCGGCCCTGTGACGAGCGCCCGGGCAATCGCAACACGCTGCTGTTCCCCGCCCGAAAGTTCTCCTGCACGGTGATGGGCCCGGTCCTCGAGCCCAACTTCCGCCAGCCATTTCCGCGCCGTTTCAAGCGCCGCCGGCTGTGGCTCTCCGCGCACCAGCAGCGGCATCGCTACGTTCTCTGCTGCCGTAAAATCCGGCAGCAGTTGATGCCTTTGCCAGAGAAACCCCACGACTCGATTGCGAAATTGCGCCAGAGCCGCGTCTTCATTCGTTTCAATCGCTTTGTTTCGAAAGTATACTGTACCGCTCGTTGGAGTGTCTAGCGCGCCGAGCAGATGCAGCAACGTGCTTTTCCCCGCTCCTGATGGCGCAACGATGGCGACCATCTCTCCTTCGCGCAATTCCAGGTTTGCATCGGTCAGGACTTCCAGTTTTCTGTCGCCTGCTCCGAAATGCTTCCGCAAGCTGCGGGATTCCAGCACCACATCGCCATGCGGGACTTCTCCGGCAGCTCTGGGCAAGCTCATCAATGGGATACTCCGTCGGCGCGGGCCCTGCGGCAGGGGTTTGCCTCATGCCACAAACCGGCAGGCATACAGATAAGATGCGGCCGGTGGGCTCGGGAGCACCTGAGCCGGCCACCAATCGTTTGCGCATCCTTGCCCAACAAATTTCCCATTTCCTTCCCCAAGCTGCTCCTGCCGGTAGAGCGAGAAACTGTTCGAAATTGGGACATTTCTAATTGTCTGTGTTTCAATACTTTACGGTAGGCCTTGCGGCCGGAACACAACTCCGGCACCGTGGCGGGTCCAGCCTCCCAAGTATCGTCTCCTCTAGGAGCAAATCGAGCGCCATAACCTTCCCGCCCTTGTCCAGGCAGCCTCTCCCGGGCTTCATTCAAACCGCAAGATCTCCACTGGCAGCAGCCGTGCCGCTTCCCGCGCCGGCAACAGTGTCGCCACGATCGCGATGCCCATCGCAACAAGCGCAATCCACAAGCCGTCAAGAAAACTGGGGTGGAATGGCACATACGGCACCGCGTAGACCTGCGGATCGAGCGGAATCAACTGGTAGGTTCCGGCAATCCAGGCGAACGCATACCCGAAAACCAGTCCGAGCAGCGTGCCCGATGCCCCGATTGCCAGTCCCTGCAAAAGAAAAATCCGCCGGATCTGTTCACGCCGTGCTCCGATTGAAAGCAACACCGCAATGTCGCGCGCTTTATCCGTCACCGTCATGGAAAGAACCACCAGAACGTTCAGTCCAGCCACAAACGTGATGAGCCCGATGAAGATCGCCGTCACCAATTTCTCCAGCTTCAGCGCCCGGAACAACGCCTTGTTCTGTTCCATCCAGGTGGCGGCGGAAAATCCCTGCCCCGCGGCTTGTTCCACCGCCGGGGCA
>Ga0207031_10051_pt1 | contig 30324 bp, 29 predicted proteins | sample Alteio_BWMinCont_37_FD_153278 | JGI IMG/M metagenome (GOLD analysis project Ga0207031, IMG submission 153278) | Enriched cells from forest soil in Barre Woods Harvard Forest LTER site, Petersham, Massachusetts, United States -... | ecosystem: Environmental > Terrestrial > Soil > Temperate forest >... | reverse complement strand
CTTCGAGCACAGCCAGCGACTGCGAACGCAACTCCGGCTCAGCGCGAAACAGCGCTTCCACGGGAAAATCGGGGACGAAGATGCAGGCAAAAGGCATAGTGAAAACAGCTGTCAGCTGTCAGCCATTAGCTCTCAGCTTGTAACTCTCGGCGCTACAAATCATCCGGCTCGCACCTTGGTTGTGAACGCGGCCGTTACCGATCGGGACGGTTTGCGATCCAATCGCGATCGCAAAATTTCCCCTTGCACCTGAAGCCCATCCAGAAGTTGTGCGTGAGTAGGAGTTTCTACTGATAGCTGAGAGCTGACAACTGAAAGCTTCCTTCCCGAGACTTTCAGTAGCAACGAGGCACAAGTCTGCGCACAGGGAACCTGGCTAATGACAAACAACACCGTGGATGTATGCTCTACCGCGCGTTGAAAACGAAACCAGGTAGCCAAGGGAATGCGGCGTGCCATCTTTAATGGAGTATCGCCAAGATCGACAATCACCAATCCAAAGCCGACACTTTGCAAGAGCAGATCAGTAACGCGCAACGCCTGCCCGACGGGTTTTTCTAATTTTTCATTCTTCTCTGTGCCTCTGTGTCTCTGTGGTGAGCTAGCTTTCCCGCAACGTACCCACAGCAGTCTTTCGAAATCCACTCCTGCCGCTGCAGCTGAGTGAGGATTGAGAGCATCGCTGACGTCTACAAGTGCGCAAACTTCCTGTCGTTGAGTCGCTGCCGCCAGGGCGGCCAGCAATATGCTGGTGCGTCCGGACGAGGCTGATCCGCAAACCTCGGTCAGGCATCCGCGCGGAAGTCCGCCGGTCAGCGCATCGATCTCGCGAACTCCGCTCGAAACCATTTGCAGAGCAGGCCGCACTTCCAATCGTGAGGCAGAAGTCACCCCGGCCAGCTTGGGGATTGCCGACAAACGTTGGAAAACCAGCGTGGACCACGCCGGGGAAGCAACGACAATCGAGCGGCTTGGAGCCGCCTCAGAAAAAAGCGGTAAAGATGACATGGAGCCTCAGGATTTCAGGGAACGTCAGGGGCCGCGATCAGGCAGTTTCGCCTTTTGTTCGCTTTGATTGTTCTACTTTTGAGGCCAGATTGTCAAGCCATTTAAAATTAATTGCCGCACAGAATTGAATACTTTTTGATACCTAAAGATGTGAATCTGAGTTAAAGAAAAACTACAGGTTCTCTCCGACACCTTCCATGTTCCAGCCCCATCGCGCTTTGTTATAATCACCATCGGCTCATCTGGCGCTATCGTCTAGGGGTTAGGACGGAAGATTCTCAATCTTCAAACCCGGGTTCGATTCCCGGTAGCGCTACCAATATTCATGCACCTTTCACGCATGCCACATCTTTCAAGCATCTCCTGTGTAACCGCTGTGTAACCAAAAATAATCTTCCTTAGCGATATATCTCCATTTTTTAATGCCTGGCGCGAGTGTCATTCAATGTCACTTATGCCAGCGCCAAAAGAAGAATCGATCTTGAGTTTTGCAGCAACTTCCTTCGTCGTTAGCAACTCTTCGGGTTTCGTTTCACTGGTCATGTGCTCTCCTTTGTGAGCTTGGGTCCTCACATGAAGAGCTTAGGATTTGTTCGATCTTTCCCGAAGGGTCTAAATTTTGCACAGGAAAACGGTGCGGCATTTTGAGTTCCCATGGGCCAGTGGCCCACCCATAGGGATGAAAGTCCATTTCCAAGGTTCATCGAATCCAAACAGGTTAGCCGCGACTTTCGACGGAGTGTAATCGCAATTTATCGCCAACTACGACGTAACCGGTGCACGGATCGCAGGGATTTTTTGGGAGGCTCTCACGGTCAGGCAATAAGTCTTCGCAACTATATGAAACACTTTTTTTGTTACGTCATCTACGCGCCAGCAGCACGCAACGGCCAGTCCCTTGACTCGAGGGCTGACTCGTGCGACAGTCGCTACGCGTTCCGTGCTCTGAACGCGAGAGAGGGATTTAAAATTGACTCGAACAGGAAAGCTTTTCGCCGGTCTACTTTTCGCAACCGCGGCCATTGCCTCGCCAGCCCAAACCATCACCTCGCTTAACGATCCGAGCGCAGGCACAGCCTCCGGGCAAGGGACCGTTGCTGTCACCATCAACACGGCGGGCACGATCACGGGAGCCTATGTCGACAAGGACAACGTCGGGCACGGGTTCGTGCGCACCTCCACGGCCAAGTACACCAGCTTCGACGCGCCAGGTAATAAAGTCAAACTCACCGCTGGCAGCGGCATCAACACAGGGGGCGTCATCACGGGATTCGACATTGACTCCGCCAGCGTGCTGCATGGCTTCGTGCGCACCAAGGCTGGCGCGATCACCGCCTTCGACGCGCCGGGTGCGGGTACAAACGCGGGACAGGGTACCGAGCCCTACAGCATCAATACTGCGGGCACGATCACGGGATTCTACACGGACTCCAATGGCGTGCGTCACGGCTTCGTGCGCTCCACCACCGGGACGATCACCAGTTTCGAGGCTCCGGGCGCAGGCAATGGCAACCATCAGGGAACTAGCGCCACCGTTGTCAACACGTCGGGAGTGATCACGGGTGCTTACTTCGACGCCCACAGTCATTATCACGGCTTTGTGCGCGCAGCCAACGGAAAGATCACCGACTTCGACTATCCGAAAGCAGTGGGAACCTCGGCTACCGCGATCAACGCGGCCGGCACGATCACCGGATTCTATAAAGACACTAATAAGGTGACACATGGTTTTGCGCGCACAACGCAAGGTGCGTTCACCAGCTTCGATGGTCCGAACAATCCACACCAAACCGCTGGCTGGGCCATTAACACGTCCGGGGTGATTACGGGACTCTACCAAGATGCCGGCGGCGGGAATCACGGCTTCGTGCGCGCCACTAATGGAACGATCACCACCTTTGACGCGCCGGGATCGGGAAGGCTCGGAACCCTCGTGCCGGGAGGCTTCGAGATGGGCATCAACACAGCGGGGGATGTCGCAGGTTACTACCTTGACGCAGGCAGTGTCTTCCACGGTTATTTGCTGACTCCCTGAGAACGTCTTCACGTTTCGCTCTCGCCTTCGAACTAAATTGGGAAGCTCTAATACGCATACATTTTGAGGAAGACGAAAACCACCACGCCGGTGATCGAAACGTAGAGCCAAATGGGAAACGTCCAGCGGGCGATTCGCCGGTGCATGGCGAACCGGCCGGTCAGCGAGAAGAAGAACGTGATGAGCACCATCGGCAGCGCGACGACCGAAAGAATTACGTGGCTGGCTAGAATGGAAAGGTACAGAGTGTGCACCGGACCGTGGCCGGGAAAAATCGTGTCGCCATGCAGCGCGTGGTTCACGATGTAGCTGATGAGAAAAGCGGAAGAAAACGCGAAGGCCAGCAGCATGCTTGTGCGGTGGGCTTCTCTTTTGCGATGTTTGATGAAATACAATCCCACGCACAGGGTAATCGCGCACAATCCATTCAGAAGCGCGTTAAGGGCCGGCAAAAACATCCACCGCCCTGCGAAATCAGCAGACGCATGATGCACATACAGCAGCCACAACAAGAATGCGACGGCGAGGCCGCTCACCACAACGATTGCTCCGACTACCGGGCGCGGATTAATTCCAGCCTGTTCCATGCTGCCAATTAAATCACAAATATGCATCTTGGGTCATATGGGTCGCAGTGGAGAGGGGAGTCTACAAACTGACCCGCTTTCTGATTGCAACCGCCTTTGCCATTTCCACATCACACATGAGCGCCCTCGTGTAACAGGAAGTTCAGCGTAGGAGGTCTCTTCCGGCGATGTGCTGTTCCTCGCGATCTGCTATTCAAGGACACATTCTTGCCGATGCAAATCAAACATCTGAGAATCAACTGGAGGAAATAGACGTGAAAACCCCTTTTCTGATCGGTCGCTTGCTGTTCGCAGGATTGTTTATCACGAGTGGGATTAATCACCTGAAAAAACGCAAAGAGATGGCGGAATACGCGCGCGCAAAGGGCGTTCCGCAACCAGAGTTGGCGGTAACCCTGTCCGCCGTACCCCTGCTAATAGGGGGCGCGAGCCTGGCGCTCGGTGTCAAACCTAAGTTGGGAGCCATGGCCATCGTTGGTTTCCTGGCTGGAGTGTCTCCCATAATGCATGATTTTTGGCGCAATGAGGATCCGAACGAACGTCAAACCAACATGATTATGTTCATGAAGAACCTGGCGCTCGCGGGGGCAGCGTTGGCGCTCGCGGGGGTGGAAGAGCCATGGGAAGCGAGTGTTCCCGTCGGTAAACCGACACTCGGCGAGAAGGTGCGCTCGGTCCGTCGTAAACTCGCGTCATAACTTTTGCACGCCGTAAGAATGCGCTGGGATCACTACAGGGTATGCAGGTAGGCCAGCAGGTCATTCATCTGCTGTTGGTTGAGGACCTGAGCGTAGCCGGGCATTTTGTTGCGGCCGAGACGAACCACGTCGGTGACGCGCTCGTCGTTCGCGGGCATCCCGCTCATAGGCAAATATTGCCGCTGGAACACGCCTTTCATGCTGGGGCCTTGCCGGCCGCGCGAAGAATAGGGAGCATGACAGCGGTCGCAATAGTTGTCGTAGATCCTGCGCCCCGTAATTTGCTGTGGATTCAATCCAAGTTCGGCATCGCTCTTGCGGCGTTGCACGTCACAGGCAGACAACAGACTCGCCACAGAAACACAGAAACACAGAACAAACCGTTTTAGATTTCTAATTCTGCGCTTCTGACTGATAAGAATGCGAGATTGCTCCATTCATCCTTTAACAACCGTTACAATAATAAAACAAAGCCATGCCCAGCGCGGGAAAGCCAGTGACGGCAAAAAAAATTCTTCTAAAACGAATATACGAACCGCCTGCGCCCTCGGACGGAACTCGGGTGCTGGTCGACCGTCTCTGGCCACGCGGCCTCGACAAAAACAGTGCGGCGGTCGATCAGTGGCTTCGCGATTTAGCGCCTTCCGACGCTCTGCGAAAGTGGTTTCATGCACACACCGAAGCGTGGCCGCTTTTTCGCAAGCGTTATCTGAAAGAGTTGGCGCAACCGGAATCCGCCAATGCACTCAATGAACTTTACGGTCTGGCCAACCGCGGGAAGAGGCTGACTTTACTTTTCGCCTCGAAGAATGAAGAACAAAACAATGCGGTTGTTTTAAAAGATCTGTTGGAGGGAATGCGCAAACCCCCGACAGGCAGCGGCCCAGGCGGAGTCCGTGCAGTTCGTGATCGTCAGGCAAAAAGAATGCCGAAGTGAAGGTTATTTCCTGGAATCGTTCACGATGGCTTCGACGACGCTATCGATGGCGTCGAGAACTCGTTTGTTGGGCAGATTGAAATTGTTGGTGAGGATGGAAAACGCGACCTGCTGGCCGCGAGCAGTTGTCGCATATCCCGAGAGCGCTTTCACACCGCCGAGCGACCCAGTCTTCGCGTAGACGTGTGTCCGCGGATCCAGATGCGGGAAGCGATCTGCCAGTGAGCCATCGATGCCGGCAACCGGTAGAGTCTCCCGAAAGCTTGCTCCCCACGCCTGGTTCGACGCGTAGCGCAGCAACTGCACAACCGCGTGCGGCGTGACCAAATTCTGGCGGGACAGACCGGAACCGTCGTAGAAAAGATACTGGTCGGCAGGCACGTCGGCCTGATTCAAGAAGCCGCGCAAAACCTCAAGTCCGCCTTCAACGGTGCCTGCCGCACCCTTTTCCCGTCCCAAAAGGCGCAGCAGGATTTCCGCGTGCAGATTCTGGCTGACCTTATTGATGACACGAACATCTTCAAGCAACGGCTTGGATTGATAGCTGGCTAGTACCAGAGGCTGATTCGGTAGCGTGCGGGAAGGTTCATCGCCGCCGCGGGCCGGAGCCGTCGCAGTAACCGTAAGAGTTGAAAGACTCGCCAATTCGGTGTGCCGCGTGCGTTGGCTGCCGTACACAACGATGCCGCGATTTTCCAGCAATTGATGAAAAAGCGCGGCAGCGAATTCGGCGGGATCTTCAATGGCAAGCGCTTCATTCGCGCCGGCATCGTCGAGCGGCACATTGCCCCACAGCGTGAGCGACGTCGATCCCGGTTCGCGGTTGATGAAAATCTTTCGGCCCGTCCCTGCGGGCGTGGTAATAATGCGATTGTCGATACGAAAGTAATCGGCAAACGGTGTGATGCTTACGAAGGCGCGCTCGCCGGGGTGATCCGCGGGCAAAATGTTGACGAATACTACGTTGTCGTTAATGGTTAGCGCGGAAACCGGCGCGCCGTCGGCGAGAACGAGATCGTCCTGGCTCCAACCTTCCCCGTAGCGCTCGAAGGCGAAGTACGAGTCGTCGGCGATGATGTTGCCGTCGACGTATTTCACGCCCTTTTGTACAAGCGCATCGGCGAGTTGCTCGAGCACCTGGATCGGGTGATCATTGCGCGCAGTGCGTAAGTTGTAGGGCAATTCGCGCCCGGAAAGATTGGGATCGCCGCGACCGACTAATACCAGATCGCCACTGAGGCGTCCGTATTTGTCGAGTATTCCAGTGGTTTCGACCGTCGTTCGCGAACTGTAAGTGGGTCCGATCAGAGCCAGAGCAGCGGCCGTGGTAAATAGCTTAGTATTGGAAGCGGGAGTAAACAGCTTGTCAGCATTCTGACGGTAAATGATTTTTCCGCTGTCGAGTGAAACCACCTCGATGCCCCAAAATCCGCGAACAAGGTCTGGCGCGGAAAGAATCGCGTTGATGTTGTTGGCAACTGGATTGTGCGGGGCTGCATGGAGCTCCGTCGCCAACAGCACGCAAAAAACAATCGCGAAATGCGCGCGTCTTAGATACATGCGAGTAAACCGATTGTAGCACTGGAGTATGGCGGGTTCTCACGCTGCCAGCACCCGATTCGCTCTTTTTCCATTCAGACCAGAGGCCAATAACCTACACCATCGGCCCGACGGAATTCGCGCATCTGGGAGGACGATCGTAGTGCGGGACTCAGGAGCCGCCCAATTTGTTGCCCACAGTCCCGAGGGCATTCAACGCATCCCTGGCTTCCCTGAGGTTGGGATCCAGGTTGAGTGCGCGAGCGTAGGCGTCGCGAGCGTCGGGTACATTGCCTGCCTGCTGCAAAAGAAATCCCAGAGAATAGAATCCTTCTGGTGTCGGTCGAGCCGTGGTGTCTTCAATCAGAGCCCTGATCATCTCTGGACGATGCTGCGGATCGGCCAGCCATGCCTGTTTATAGCTTTCGCGCACCGCGTCGTAGTCTCCGAGCGCGGCGCTCAGGGCAGCGATGCTTTCGTCGACGCGTGCCAGCGTTCGCGGTTGGTCCGTCAACTCGGCGGCGATCCGATATTCCGATATTGCATCCTGCAAGCGTCCCGACTCGGCCAGATCGGCAGCCAGGTTGATGTGCCGGGTGGGTTGTCCAGGGTTCATCTTTTCCGCAGCCTGGTAGTGGGGCAATGCCTCCTGGGCTCGGCCAACCTTGCGGAGCGCACTGGCGAAATTTGTTTCCGCGAGATAATTCAGCTTGGTGAGTTCCAGAGTGTGCGACCAGACGTCGATGTCACTTCGCCAGTAACCAATCTGACGCCAAGTCAGGAATGAAAAAGCAACAAGTATGGTCACGGAGACGGCCCAGCGCAATCCAGGCGCCACGTCGCGAGAGTCGGCCCAATCCGCAATCCCCCAAACAACCATCACGAAGATTCCGATCAACGGAACATAAGCATAGCGGTCGGCCATCGCTTGGTCGCCGACCTGGACGATTCCAATCACGGGCACCAGGGTCCCCAAATACCACAGCCAGCCAGTTACGAGATAGGGCCGGGCAGAGCGTTGTTTATACACAAGGACGCTCACGCCCAACAGGAACAATGACGCCAATCCAAGTTGCCAAACGCTCAGGGTGTCGGTGGGATGAGGATAATAAAGCACAAGCCGCGTGGGCCATACTGCCTTCCAGATATACAGGGCATAGGAATAGAGAGCGTTTTCCAGCCGGTCGTCCAGAGGAATCTGGGTAAGCGAGCGGATAGCGGATGAGGTGCGCTGCGCGATTACGGTAATGACCGCACTGCCCGCGGCGAAGGCCAGCAGGGGTAATTTCTCGAGCAAGAGTCGTGACGCCGGCAGAGCCGTGAACGTTAACGGAGGTGCGAAGCTGTCGCGCTTGGTTTGTTGCTTTCTGCTCTTGCCTCCGAGCGGAAGTGATGACCGTCCCCAGTTTTGGACTCTTTGTAATGGCCAGAAGTCCAGCAGCAAAAGTACAAAAGGCAAAGTAATGACCATGGGCTTCGCGGCTAGACCCAAGGCGAACAATGTGGCGACAACCAAGTATCGCTTGATACCCGGTTTCAACGCATACCAGCCATAAGCGCCGAGCGCGGAGAAAAAAAAGAATGTGCTAAGCACATTCTTGCGCTCCGCGATCCAAGCAACCGATTCCACGTTCAAAGGATGCAGAGCGAATAATCCCGCCACCAGCAAGCTTCGCCATCGAGAGCCGGTAACCTTTTGCAGCAGCAGAAATAGCAATAGTACGTTCAGAGCGTGGATGAACAGGCTGGTGAAATGATGCCCAGCGGGATTCAACCCGTAAAGTTGGCAATCGAGAGCGTGGGACAACCAGGTCAGGGGATGCCAATTGGATTGCTGGGTGGAGGTTAGAGACCAGGCAACTGTCTTCCAACTTACCCCCGATTGCACGTGCATGTTTCGGGTGACGTAGGTTTCGTCGTCGAACGCAACGAAGGGATTGCGTACGACCCGGCTGTAGATCGCCAAGGTGGCAACCGCCAGTAACACACAGCAAATAACCGTAACCTTCGTTTTGTTTTGATCCATGCGATAGGTCAATTGCTGAATCATCAATAAGCATGGGCTGGGGGTTGGTATGTTGAGCGAACGCCAACTACCGGCCGCATCCCAAGCTTATTTCAGCGGGTCCGTAACATCATGCGCCCCTGCGGAGACGAAATACTGGTTATTGAGCTCGCCCTTAACCGCTTTCCTGATCGCGTTCGCTTGATCCGCCACGATCAGTTGAAGCGTCATATCCCGAGCCTCGCTCCAGGGAACGGTGTGTCGAGAAACTAATTTGATAATGTGCCAGCCGCTCGCATTGTGAATCGGTTCTGAAATCTGTCCCGGCTTCATGCTGAACACGACGGCTTGATATTCAGCTGGGAAGGTATCGCGAGTCCATTTGTCACCCAAGTCGGTATAGGGTGGCTCCTCGGTGGCTCCCGCCACTTTGTAAGCGGTCGCTTGCAATTTGTCGAAGTCTCCACCCGCGACCGCTTGGGCGCGAATTTTTATGGCCAGCCTCTTCATCGCGGCCTCATCGGCTGCAGTATCAATTTTGGGCGGATCGGACGATCCTGGCACCGGCGTGTGTTCCTTCGTGTCCGGCACATGAATCCGCAACAGGGCAAACTGTTCATATCTCGAGCGATGCTCGTTGTAAAACTTTTCGAGTTCCGCATCGGATAACGCGTTAGCGCCCTCTTTTACATGGGCCTTGAAAATCGAATAGAGCGCTTGCTGGTACTTGAACTGCAACACTGCCTGATAAGTCGGGTCTTTGTCGAGACCAGCTTCGACAGCCGTCCGCGCAAACATCAGGGTCTCAGAATATTGCGCAGCAAACGAGCGGGCCAACTTGGGGTCGATCCTCGGATTGATCCCTTTCATTAGACTTTCAAATTCCTGGCGCGTGATGACAGTTTCGCAGTTGGGGTTCGGAGTCGTGAGCGGCGCTGAGGCATCTGGAGCGCCTGCGCTGCTCTGCGAACCGCTCGCGTCCTGCTTGCTGCCGGGAAAAAAGACATTTCCGCAGAGCCCGTGAATCGTAATGACTGCCGCATCCAGCGGGACCTCGGACTGCTTGGCTGGGGGAGTTGTGCCGCCCGCAGTGGCGGGAGCATTCTGCTGGGTTTGGGCAACTGCACCAAGGTGCATGAGTATAATCAGCGAAACAAATAAAACGACTGGCAAGAAACGGCGCTGCATTCGACCAAGCCTCCAAAGTATGTCAGGGGATAATTTGGTTATCGTAGCACACGAACTCTAAGACGGTTTGTTGCGGATATCGGCTCCAGCGTGATTACGGCCGTGAAGTTGGCCGAAGGGGCATCGGCAAACAAGTTCGCACTTCACATCGCAAAAATTAGGAGAAACCTGAGAGCTTAAGAACCCCCAAGCTTCTCCCGAGAAATCCGGACCCGGCTGCTAAGCGAATAAGCTACCGCAACCGGAGCCGCCAAAAATGTTCACTCTCTTACCTCGTTCCGATCACGCCGTCAGAGAAGCGCGAGCTGCTCTGTTGTTGCGAGCTCGGCTGCCAGGTAGCGCCGAAGAAAATCGAGTTGAAGAACGACTGGTTCGCCGGCTCTAGTGCGCCGACCCGGTGAGCCATTGCGCCGTCATCGTTGGCTTCGAAGGCGCGATAGTTGCTGCACTCACTGCCCGTGCAATAGGGAATTACCGACTCCCAGTACTTGTGACTGCCCGGCAATGTGCAGTTCGTTACTTTTACTTTGGTTGCATAGACTTCGTAGCCGAAATCGTTCAAACCAGTGTCAGTATTAGTCGACGCTGACACTCCGTGGCAAACCAGCTTGCCACCGCTGCCGCCACCGGCAGGAATGTAATGGCGGATTTCGTACGGGCTGGTCGCGGGATCAAGAGTAGACAGGGAAGCGAAATTATCTGTGAACAGTCCCGTTACCGTCCATGGTTTGTTCTCGTTGATGATGAAAGGAGCGTAGACAGCCGCGCCACTGCTGATGATGACGTCGACTTCGTTGGCAAGACCGTTGGCATCGCTGGCGTTCGAATCAAAATCGCCTGCGTAGAACAAGCACGGCTTGCAATAGGTGGGTGGTGCCGGGGTTACGTGTCGCGGATTGCCGAGAACCGCCGGGCTGCCTGGGGTGGCCGGAACGCGGACATCAACTTCGCGGTCCAGACTGGCCTGCGGTATACGGCTGTTATCCTGCGCCACAGCAAATGGAATCAGCGCTGCGACCAGCGCTGCGACATAAATCATCTTTTTCACTTGTATTCCTCCTGAGAGTTTAGCTGTTGGGGTGATGTGGGCCGCATTGCCCTCCACTGCGAGACAAAGGCGCTTAACCCACGGGTGAGAATCCTAACGCGGTTCGGGGGAAAGTCAAGCGAAATGGTGCCCTGACATAAGGAATTATGTTTCCGCTGTCACTAACATGCAAGAAGTTGCGACAATTGCGCAACCGCCCGTGCAAAGCCTTGACTGAAAGGCCTTCCCGGGGCTCGACCTGATCGGTCATTGTTGATGACAACTACACGAAGTAAGCATTTGCGGACACATGCTTTAGAATCGCCCCATGCGTCCGGTGTTTGAAGGGAGCCTAGGATCTCGCTCATTGCAACTATGCAAACGCATGCTGGTGATGGGCGTGATCAACGTGACTCCAGATTCTCCCAAGAAAGCCGGACCCGGCTGCTAAGCGATTAAGCTATCGCAGCCGGAGCCGCCAAAAATCTTCACTCTCTTACTTCGTTCCGATCACGCCGGAAGAGAAACGCCCGGGCTGCCCTTGCTGCGCGGTCTGCTGGAAGACAGCGCCGAAGAAAACCGAGTTGAAGAACGCGTTGTTCGCCGGCTCTAGTGGGCCGAACCGGTGAGCCATTGCGCCTTCATCGTTGGCTTCGAAGCCGCGATAGTTGCTGCACTCACTGCCCGTGCAATAGGGAACTACCGACTCCCAGTACTTCTTATTGGCCTTCAAGGTGCATTTCGTTACTTTTACTTTGGTTGCATAGACTTCGTAGCCGAAATCGTTCAAACCAGTGTCAGTATTAGTCGACGCTGCGACTCCGTGGCAAACCAGCGTGCCACCGCTGCCGCCAGCGACAGGAATGCCATGGCGGATTTCGTACGGGCTTTTGGCCGGATCAAGAGTGGCCAGGGAAGCGAAATTATCTGTGAACAGTCCCGTTACCGTCCATGGTTTGGCGTTGATGAGGAAAGGAGTGTAGACAGCCGCGCCACTGCTAACGATGACGTCGACTTCGTTGGCAAGACCGTTGGCATTGCTGACGGTTGAATCAAAATCGCCTGCGTAGAACAAGCACGGCTTGCAATAGGTGGGTGGCGCCGGGGTCACGTGTCGCGGATTGCCGAGAACCGCCGGGGTGCCTGGGATGGCCGGAACGCGGACATCAACTTCGCGATCCAGACTGGCCTGGGGTAAACGGTTGTTATCCTGCGCCACAGCAAATGGAATCAGCGCTGCGACGAGCGCTGCGACACAAATCATCTTTTTCACTTGTATTCCTCCTGAGAGTTTAGCTATTTGGGTGATGTGGGCCACATTGCCCTCCACTGCTAGACAAAAGGCGCTTAACCCACGGGTGAGAATCCTAGCGCGATCGCGGGGAATGTCAAGCAAAATGCGGCGCAGCCAAGAGAAATTATGTTCCGCTCTAAGCAACGTCGCAAGAAATTGCGACAATTGCGCAGTTGCCATACAACTTTGAGCAAAAGCCTTTCCCAGTCTCGATTTTGGCCGGTCATGTTCAATGACGATTCGGCAAAAAAAATCTCGGGGAAGCATGCTTTAGAATCGAATCCTCATGCGTTCCGTGTTCGAATGGAGCCTCGGGTCTCGCTCGTTGCAATTAGGCAAGCGCACCCTTGTCATGGGGGTTGTGAATGTCACGCCGGACTCGTTTTCTGACGGCGGCGAGCACTTCGATCGCGAACGCGCCGTCGAACACGGGTTGCAGATGCTCCAGGATGGCGCCGACATCATCGATGTGGGAGGAGAATCAACACGGCCCGGCGCTGAAGTTCTCGCTCCCGAGATAAAGTCCGAAAAGAAAACGGCGTCCGGTCAAGAAGATTCCAACAGGCATCCAGTCAGTGAAAAGGAAGAATTGGACCGGGTAATTCCGGTAATCGCAGGTATCAAACAAAAGCAACCGCAGGCGGTGATCTCGGTGGACACCTACAAAGCCAACGTCGCGCACGCGGCGGTGGAAGCTGGCGCTGAAATCGTAAACGACGTAAGCGGATTTCGCTGGGATGCGCGGATGCCGAAGACTCTCGCTGAATTGAAATGCGGCGCGGTTCTAATGCATATGCGGGGGCGCCCGGAGGAATGGAGAACTCTGCCGCCCGTGACCGATATCGTCGTGCTGGTAAAACGGGAACTGCGAGCGTGGGCCGATGCCGCGCAGATCGCGGGCTTGAAACGGGAGCGCATCGTGCTCGATCCAGGATTTGGATTTGGCAAGAGCTTTGAGGAAAATTATCCGCTGCTCAAACGCTTCCACGAGTTGCATGAACTGCGGTATCCATTGCTGGCGGGTGTGTCGCGCAAATCGTTTATCGGACGAGCACTGGCGCGGAATGGAAAAGATGCGCCAGTGGCCGAGCGCGTCTATGGCACCATCGCCGCAGAAACAACACTTATCATGAATGGCGCACACATCATTCGCACTCACGACGTGCGAGCTTGCGCTGACGCCGCGCGCATCGCGGACGTGGTGGTAAGCTAGCCACATGGCGGCCGCTCATATCAAACTACGGACGCTGCTATAATCGAGAATTGCCCTCATGAGCAGGAAGCGTCTAGTACGTTCGACCACCGTGCTTTGCGTTCGGCGGAACGGCCATGTGGTAATGGCCGGCGACGGACAAGTCACTCTCGGCGAAGGCGTGATCAAGCACTCGGCCAAGAAAATCCGCCGCTTGTACCAGGACAAGATTCTCGCCGGATTCGCGGGATCGACCGCGGATGCCTTCTCGCTTTTCAGCCGGTTCGAGGCCAAACTGGAGCAGTATCATGGCAATATCGGACGCGGCGCAGTAGAACTGGCGAAGGATTGGCGGACTGATAAATTCTTGCGCCATTTGGAAGCACTTCTCCTGGTCTCGGATAAGGACCAAACTTTCCTGCTCAGCGGTCAGGGCGATGTAATTGAGCCGGATGGCGGGATTGCCGCCATTGGCAGCGGAGGACCGTACGCGCAAGCCGCCGCCCAGGCGCTGGCGGCGCATACCCAACTTTCCGCTCACCAGATCGCGGAAGAGGCGATGAAGATTGCCGGCACCATGTGTATTTATACGAACGATAAAGTGACGATTGAAGAACTCTAGTCGTTCGTCGTCGGTCGCTGGTCGTTTGCCAGACCAGTACGGACCCAACGACCAACGACGAATGACCAACGACTGATTATGGCTATTTACTTACCCGCTACTTTAGACGAAGAACAGATCACTCTCGACGACCTCACTCCGCGTGAGATCGTCGCCGAACTGGACAAGCACGTCATCGGCCAGAAAGATGCGAAGCGCGCGGTGGCGATTGCGTTGCGCAACCGCATGCGCCGGCAAAAGCTCACTCCTGAGCTAGCCGAAGAAGTTATTCCGAAAAACATAATCATGATCGGGCCTACGGGCGTAGGTAAAACTGAAATTGCCCGCCGTCTCGCCAAGCTCGCCAATTCGCCATTTTTGAAAGTCGAGGCGTCGAAATTCACCGAAGTCGGATACGTCGGTCGCGACGTCGAGTCCATGATTCGTGATCTGGTTGAGATTGCAATTGAAATGGTGCGCGAAGAAAAGCTTGAAGACGTGGCTGACAAAGCCGAACTGAACGCCGAGGAACGGCTGCTCGATATTCTTTTACCGCCCACGGCTCCGCCCTCTCGTCCGCCAGAGTCTGTGCCGGCTGGCTTCGTGCTCGAAGGAACCATTTCGTCTTCCTCAGGCGACTCCCAGAGCCGCACCCGGGAAAAACTTCGCCAGCAATTACGCGAAGGCAAGCTCGATGAACGCACGGTTGAAATCGATGTGCGGGAGCGCGCGTTTCCGTCTTTTGAAATCATTTCCAATCAGGGCGTCGAGGAGATGGACGTCAACATTAAAGACATGTTGCCCAATATCTTCGGCCAGCGCACGAAAAAGCGGAAGATGAAAGTCAACGAGGCATTTGAATATCTGATTCAGGAAGAAGAGCAGCGGCTAATTGATATGGATCAGGTAACGCGCACTGCCATCGATCGCGTGGAAGATTCGGGCATCATCTTTCTCGATGAAATAGACAAGATTGCGGGCCGCGAAAGCGGCCATGGCCCGGACGTTTCGCGCGAAGGCGTGCAGCGTGACATCCTGCCCATCGTGGAAGGCACTACGGTGAATACCCGTTACGGCATGGTTCGCACCGACCACATTTTGTTCGTCGCCGCCGGGGCGTTCCACGTATCCAAACCCAGTGATCTCATTCCAGAATTGCAAGGCCGGTTCCCTATTCGCGTGGAATTGCAGTCGCTGACCATGGAAGACTTCATCCGCATCCTGACCGAGCCCAAGTCTTCGCTGGTAAAGCAATACACCGCGCTGCTTGAAACCGAAAATGTGAAACTGGAATTCACCAAGGACGCGCTGGAAGAAATTGCCCGCTTCGCCTTCCGGGTGAACGAAGGCACGGAAAATATCGGCGCGCGCCGCTTGCACACCATCATGGAACGCGTGCTGGACGAGATCAGTTTCGACGCGCCCGACAAAAAAGGCGAACACTTTAAAGTGGACGCAGATTACGTCCGCCACATGCTGGCCGACATAGTGAAGGACCAGGATCTGTCGCGGTATATTCTGTAAGTTCCCATCCCCTTCTGGAATATGCATTACCGTGTGGTCGCGGGCGACTCGCCCGCGCATCTGCTTTGGTGCTAGTGTCGGAGGTATGCGACGTAAGTACGAATATCGCCGCACCTTACCCCAATACCAAAAAGATGGGAGGGCGCTGTTCATCACCTTCGGCACCTGGCGTCGGTGGGAACTCCCCGAAGTCGCGCGCGACTTGGCCTTGGAAGCCTTTGTGCATGCCCACGGCAGGAAATACAACCTTCACGCCGCTGTTGTGATGCTAATCACGTGCATCTGGTGTGCACTGCGTTGGCGGACAACGACGGACCCGTTTTCGATTCCCGAGATTATGCAGGCGATCAAGAGCGAGTCCGCCCACCGCATTAACAAGGCTCTTGGCCGCGGAGGCAGAGTTTGGCAGGATGAGTCTTTCGACCACGTGCTTCGCAACGACGAGAGCCTGAATCAGAAGATCGCTTATGTTTTGGAGAATCCGGTTAGAGCTGGGCTCGTCGGAAACGCGCTGGAGTACGGTTGGTTCTGGCACCAGCCCGACGGCTCACGCGAGACTGCATAGTGGGCGGGCGAGTCGCCCGCCACCACACAGACTGTCATACCCTTCTGGTAGGCTTGTTCTTCCGCTGATGACGCAATTCCTCGCGAAGCTTATATTATTGCTGTGTAGCGCCGCTGCCCTTGTGGGCTGCGGTGTTCCGGGCGTCCCTAAGCCACCATCGTTGGATCTTCCCGAGCCGGTTGCCGACATTCGGGCGGTGCGTAAAGGCGACCGCGTTTATCTCGATTGGACGGTGCCTGCCGAATCCACGGATCATCTTCCAATTCGCAACCTGGGACCGACTCTTATTTGCCGAAGTCCGGGTACGCCGATCAACCACTGTACAAACCCTGTTGCTAAAGCTTCTGCGTCGCCGCTGACGGCAGGAAATCATCAGAAGACGAAATCCACCAAACGTTCTGCGAACACCACGGCGAGCTACCTCGACAATCTTCCCCCCACAATGCTGGTGGAAAACCCCAGCGCACGAATCTTCTATGCAATTTCGGTCCTGAATGAAAATGGCCGCAGCGCTGGGATCTCGAATGTGGTGCAGGTTCCGGCGCTACCTGCTTTGCCTCCACCTTCTGACTTCCGAGCGGAGGTCACGGCAGAAGGAGTTGTCTCAAGGTGGACAGCAATTGCACACGCGCCCGTGCTGCCCGGGGTGGAATACTTGTATCGCGTGTATCGCAGACCAATAGATGGAAACGTCGACACCGTCGTTGGTGAACTACCGCTGTTGCCGTCCTCAGCCACGCAAATGTTGGATCGCGGCTTTGAATGGGAAAAAACATATTTCTACCGCGCTACCGTAGTCACACGGATTCACGAGGCGGAAAAACGTGACACCGAGTTTGAAGGCACAGATACGCCTGCTGTAAAGGTATTTACGCATGATGTATTTCCACCCGCGGTGCCGTCCGGTTTGCAGGCTGTATTTTCTGGAAGCGGTCAGAAACCATTCATTGATTTAATCTGGGCTCCGGACGTTGATGCCGATCTCGCGGGCTACAATGTCTACCGCCGCGAAGCGGAGAGTGAACCCGTAAAACTCAATTCCGAACTGGTGAAGACTCCGGCGTTTCGTGATATGAACGTGGCTTCGGGAAAGACATATTTCTATTCTGTTTCGGCGGTCGATGTGCGGGGAAACGAAAGCGCGCGGTCGCAGGAGACGAGTGAAGCCGTACCATAAGAGAGCGATTGGCAGAGCATCCCAAAGCAGTTTCATCAGGCTCAACAATTAACGTCAACACAGTCTCAAATACTGGGGTTCTTTATGAAATATTGCGCCTTCGAATTAAATGGTCAACCGCACTACGGCTTGATTGAAACAGTCGCTGGAGCGGAACAGATCACGCGACTGCTGCTCAAGCCACCCGAACAAGATGGCCGTGATATTGAAGACCTGCCCTCGCGGCGCATGGACTATCTCGTTTTGACTGACGCTAAGCTGCTCGTCCCAGTTCGACCGTCGAAGATTGTTTGCGTAGGCCGCAACTACCGTGAGCACGCCGCCGAACTGCAACATGAAGTGCCCAGTGAACCGCTGCTTTTCTTCAAACCTCCGTCTTCCCTGCTTGCGCCTGGAGGCACCATCCGCCGGCCTAAGCTCTCGCAACGGGTGGACTATGAAGGCGAACTGGGAGTAGTGATAGGCAGGAAATGCTTCAAGCTGGGGGCGGATGAAGATGTGCGTCCGTACATTCTTGGTTATACGTGCGTCAACGATGTCACGGCGCGTGACTTGCAGAATAAAGACGACCAGTGGGCTCGAGCCAAGGGCTTCGACACTTTTTGTCCGGTGGGACCAGCGGTGACGGATGAAATCGATCCATGGGCGGGAGTCGGCGTTGAAACTCGAGTGAACGGAGATGTGCGGCAGCAGGGCAACACGCGCGATTTCATATTTTCGCTCGAGGTAATGATTCGCTATATCGCAGAGGTGATGACGTTATTTCCCGGGGATCTGATTGCGACTGGCACTCCCAAAGGGGTGGGTCCAGTGGTTGCGGGAGATGTGATTGAGATTAGCGTGGAGGGCGCGGGAACGCTGCGGAATCCGGTAGTGGATGAATAGACTTTCGACGACCTTCACTTTTTTACCCGTACCTGCACTGAAGTTCCATCGGGCAGCTTGCCATCTAATAGCTCGATCCTTCCATCGCGAACTACTCCGTTGAATTCTTGTCGCTCTTTAGGAACACCTTTCGCTGCAGACGTTGGCGAGGGCGCCCGAGCCACGCGGCCCATGCCTTTATCCATGGCGGCATTTGCCAGGCTGTCGGCTTCTTCATTGTGTCCGCGTAGAACATGGCCGATCGAAAACCAGTCGAGTTGGGCGATCAATTCTTTTGCGCGTCCGTGAAGATCCCGGAGAACTAGATTGTTCACTTTGTAGATGCCTTTGATTTGCCGCACCAGCAGCTCCGAGTCGCTAATCACCTTGAGCGCCTTGTGCCCGTTGGCGATGGCATATTCGAGCGCGGCGATCAATCCCTGATACTCGGCAAAATTGTTGGTCTGGTGGCCGAGATATTCACTGAGCGCGGCAACTTTTTTTCCCGATTCATCTTGAACAACAACGCCGTAACCCGCAGGGCCGGGATTGCCACGTGCCCCGCCATCGATGAAGGCAACGAGATAATGCTCGGGAGGATTTTCGCGCACGTTGAAAAGTTCTCTGCTGCGGGATGAAGAGTATGAGGGCATGGTGAAAGTTTACATTGCCTCCTGTGCCGAGCTATGCTCGGCATTGACGGGCGAGACGCTCCGTCCTCCATTATTTTTTGTTTTATTTTAAGTAGTGATCGAACCATGCTGTCAGGCGGTCGATTACATCGCGCCGGTGTTCGGACTGCAGGAATTCGTGGCCTTCGCCAGGATAGATTACAAGTTGCGTCTTCACCCCTAGTGTCTTGAGTGCCCAGAAGAATTCGCGCGACTGCGGCATTGGGCATTCCCCGTCGTACTGGCCGACCAGCACCAGCGTAGGCGTCTTGACATTTTTTATGAAAGTGATGGGTGCGCTCTTGGCGTATACGGCAGGATCGTCATAAACGGTTGCGCCAAAATAAGGAGGCATCCATTCATCAATGTCGTTTTCTCCGTAGTAGCTTTGCCAGTTGGCGATGCCTGCGCCAGCGACTGCGGCGCGAAACCGGTTGGTCTGCGTTACCGCCCACATGCTCATGTAGCCGCCGTAACTCCAGCCGGTGATGCCGACGCGATTGTTGTCCACGGGCACCGTTTTCACAACCTCGTCGACGCCTGCCAAAATATCTTTAAAATCTCCGTAGCCGAAATCCTTGACGTTAGCCGAAGTGAATTTCTCGCCCTGACCGAAACTGCCACGCGGGTTGGGAAAGAGCACGAAATATCCATGGGCGGAGAGATCGTAAGTATTAAAGAACGGCTCAGACCAACCTATGTGCGCCATTCCGGCAGGGCCGCCGTGCACAACCACGACCATGGGATAGCGCTTGCTCGCATCGTAATCGGTGGGATACATAAGCCAACCTTGAATCTTCATGCCGCCATTCGACCAATGAAGATTTTTCAATTGCCCCCAGGCCGGACGCACGTTGTTGTTGACGCTCGTAATTTGTTTCCAATCGCCGATCGATCCGGCCCATATTTCTGGCGGGTGCGATGCTGAATTTCGAATCACTGCCGAAGTCTGGCGATTGGCCGCCAGCGAAATGGTCGGTCCGCTTTCAGCGTCACTAGAAATCACATCCGGCCCCATCCACCGCGAAGAGACTTTCCCGCTGGCAAGATCAATTGTGGAAACTCCCGCCTGGCCATCAATGTTTTCCGTAAAAAGAATTTCACTCGGAGATCCCCAGTACAGCCATGACGGAGACGCTGCAATTCCAGGGGTAACGTTGCGGGCTTCACCTCCCGAAGCGGGGACGGTTAAAATGTCGCCCCCGATTGATCCTTCATCGCTCATCAATCCGCCGATAAACGCGATGGTTTTGCCGTCAGGAGACCAGCGCGGCACTGCCATCTGCAATGAAGGTTTGTGAATCGATTTGAGTTCTCCGCTTGCCACATTCAGCGTGTACAGCTGGGCGACATACCAATTGGAATCGCCTGCGCCGTGCGCCGCAATCGCCGCGAAATTCTTGCCGTCTGGCGACCAGTCGTACTGGTAAACGTACATATCCGGCGGCGAAATTTGTTGGACCTTGCCCGAAGTGAGATCCACTAGAGTCAGGCGCTGTTCGTAAATTTTATCGTCGATCACGCCAGTTTCCGGGACCATGGGCATCAACGGGCCGGCGACCCGCGGCGCATTCTCTGTAAACAGAAATGCCAATGTCTTTTCATCTGGAGACCACACCGGATCAGCCAGAAATCCCTTGAGGCCGGTCAATTTGCGCGCGCTAACTCCGTCGACGTTGACCACGTAAAAGTTAGATTGCCCGCCGCCCTCGATGTCAGAAAGGAAAGCCAGATGCTTGCTGTCAGGCGACCACGCAATTGTTCCCTCGCCTGCAACCTGCGAATCGGCGCTGGCGCTAATCCGTTTCGGTTTGGAGTTCGGAGATTTTAAATCCTGAACGAAGATTGCCGTGCCTCCGGTGGCCTCTCCGGATTCGTTCACTGCGGGCTGCACCCAGGCAACCCGATTTCCATCAGGAGAAACGGCTACTTGATCAAAGTTTTGTGCAACTGGATTGGCACTCTGCGCCCGAGCGCCAACAACTGCAAAGCAAGCTGTGAGCAAAGTGGCCAGGAACACTAATCTTTTCCAACTGCAACGCTTAACTTTCATTTGAGCTTTTCCTCGAACAGGGTTTTTCCCAGAAGACGAGCACACAGTCCTTACGCAAAACAAGAGCATCTTGCGATTGAAATAAAAGTATTTCGAGTGCAGGGTATCAAATAATTACGTCCTTAGCAGGCCGTCGGGGACTGGCGCGCGCCGGGCGAATCGCATAGCCGATGCGAAACATGAACGTCGGCTGCCACGTGGAATCATGCGTGAGTTCGGCCAATTGAGCTGAGGCCCGCGGTTCCTGATTCCGCAGCCGCTCATGATCGATGAGCTCCACGGCTTCGTTTACCGGTCGCCCTGCCACTCCCCGACTCGTCAGCAACAGATGGGCCCGCTGCCAGATCCGTCCCGCACGAAGACTCTGCTCCTGATCGTAACGATCGCGCACCGCGATAAGTCCAAAAACCGGAGTGGCTCGCAGCAGATCTGCATACGGATCCCCATTGCCACGGGGAGCGTACCTTTTCAACAATCGCTCGGGCGTGATTTTGATGATCGCAGTAGTCACGGGCGGCAAGCCAATTGCGTCGACGGTGAGGCCATCGCGGTATTTCTGAATGTCGCGCCAGTTCCATCGGATCCATTGCTGGCTGCCGCGCTCTACATCTGGGTCCGCATATACTTCGTTATTGGCTTTAGCGATTAGATTTACGATACGGCTTCGATCTGACTCCGAGTTAAACAGAAAAATCTTTACCTCCGGTTCCTCGCCAGTCAAAGCTGTTAGCGTATCCGTCACCTCGGCAGGAACGGGCTTCAAATCGTACGGAGCACGATTGGTGTGGCGATGAGGAATCGCATCGTAAAGTTCGCTGGCTTGAGGGCTGCCGCGCGAAAGGTCAACGCGGGCGACCAACTCCGGCTGTGGGTTAGAAGGAATCGCCTGGAGCTTCCCCGGAAGCAGCGTGGCTGTTGCGTTGTATCCGTTAGCAGCTGCTGCGAGCATGAGATTTTCCAGCGCGCAACCCAACCCGATATGCTGTTCTCTCAAATAAGGATCAAGAGCACCGGGGAATCGCCCGGTGTCCGCATACAATTCGACCTCTTTGTCCGTCACCTTGAACAGCCACGGTTGGGTATTGTGCGGACTGGCCGCGAGAATGGCGGCGCGCACCAGCGCCAGAGGGCCGTCGCTTTGGCTCTGCCAATCCTTCCACGGCTGGTACGCCGGACCTTCACCGATGCTGAAAACGCCCTCGTCATAGGCGCGCCACACTCCAGCACCCACGACCACAACGAGGACCGCTCCGCTGCCTTTAAGGAATGATCGTCGTTGCATCGCTCACCTCCCGGCAGTTACCTTCCTGCAGCCAGGCGTGTCGCTAAGCGTTGCGGCAAGTCGGCGGCGAGGATACGATCCTGCGCTCGCTTGAGATTGTAGGGCACGCGGTAGAATGCGATGATGCTCGCATCCGAGTCGAACACCGCGAATCCCGCGCGCCAATCGCCATCCCGAGGCTGCCCCACCGATCCGGGGTTAATCAAGTAGCGCATGTCTTTTTTGAGAGGAAGCTCAGACTTTTCTATTTGCCCGACGGTCCTGTAGGCGGGATGAATGGCGTCGATGTGCTCGCCGTTCAAGCTGAAGCTCCCTTGCAAATGTGTGTGTCCAAAAAAAGTAACCCTGAAAGAGGAAACCATCAGCGGGCCGACGGCGTCGCCCACGTTCACGACGTACTCGTCTTCATGAATCGGCGATCCATGCACAAATTGAATATCAGCCAGTTCCTCGATCTGAACCGGGCCCTGTGGCAAGCCGCGCAGCCATTCCAGATTTTCCTTGGTGAGTTGATCGCGTGTCCATGACGAAGCCAGCGCCGCAACTGGATTGAACTCCCTGATATCGACCAGGCCGCACACCGCTTTGTCGTGATTTCCGCGAACGAAAAACTTTCCCAGTTCGCGCGAGCGCTCGATGACTTCATTCGGACTGGCGCCGTAGCCGACGATATCGCCCAGGTTGACGACGAGGTCATAAGCGGGGGCGGCCGCGAGGCACGCTTCCAGAGCCTCGAGATTGCTGTGAATGTCGCTGAGCAGAAGTACGCGCACTCGTCACCAGGCAAAATGGCGATTATAGACCATGTGGGGCGGACACTCCTGTCCGCCGCCGTTGATCTTGGTTTTTTGTTGTTAAGAAAAGTCGGACAAGACTATCCCACCCACACATTCATCATGGATTCACCACCGGACACCGCGCCCAGTGGCCCGGCGCCACTTCGAGCAACGGTGGCAGACCGTGGCTGCAATGCGGCTCGCGAAAGTCGCAGCGCGGCTCAAACGGACATCCGGGAGGGATATCGTGCAGAGGTGGCACCGTTCCTTCGATCGTTTTGAGAGGACGCGCACGATCCGTCTTCAACGTAGGTACGGCGTTAAGAAGTCCACGTGTGTAAGGATGCGCCGGGGCATGGAGGATTTCATACTTCGAACCCAATTCGACGAGGTTTCCCGCATACATAACCGCGATGCGGTCGGCCACGTGAGAGACCACGGCGAGATCGTGCGAGATAAACAACATGGCCAGACCGAACTTCGCGCGCAGTTCCGCGAGCAAATCGAGAATTTGCGCCTGCACGGTGACGTCGAGAGCAGTGGTCGGTTCGTCGGCGATTAGCAGGGTGGGGCGATTCACCACGGCCATTGCGATCATGACGCGTTGTCGCATGCCTCCGGAAAGCTGGTACGGATAATCGCGAGCCCGAAGCGACGGGCTCGGTATGGCGACGTCATTCATCGCTGAGACTGCCCGGTCCCAAGCTTCCTTTTTCGTGATCTGGGTGTGGACGGCCACAGCCTCAGCAATCTGCTCGCCTACACGCATTACTGGATTCAAGGCGGTCATTGGCTCCTGAAAAATCATGGCGAGCTTTGATCCGCGCAGGTTTCTAATGTCTTCGTCGGGGAGGCGCAGAAGATCCCGCGCAGAACCATTTCCGTTGGCAAAAAGAAGCTCTCCGCCAACTCGCGCCTGCGGCGGAAGCAAACGCATGAGAGCCAGTGAGGTTACGGATTTTCCTGAACCGGATTCGCCCACCAGCCCAAGAACCTCGCGGGCAGCGATCGTGAAACTGAGGTCACGAACAGCAAGCGAGGACTGTGCAGCCGAACCCCGAGTAGGAAATTCAACAGTGAGGCGCCGCACATCGAGCAACGGAGGCACGAGGCAATATCCTAGCAGGATGGATGTTCCTCGTGCGCTGAGTAGCCCAAGCGGCGATTGGCTCTTGCTTATCGGGTCCCGTCAGTCATCGTCCGGGTCTTCGGGAGGTGTTTTATCGTCCACGAAATATTTGCCATCGTGAGGCACTGGAATCTTTTGAAACACATTATGGCGATGGAAGTCGAAACAATCCGAGAGGTCGTCGGCCGGAGCGTCGGCGTATCCGAGCGAAGGCAAATGGTAAGTCTCTTCGATGAATTTCAGAATGCTGCCGAAATCGTGGGTAACGTGAGAGACATAAGCCTGCTTTGCGAACGGAGACACGACGATCAACGGCACGCGAAAACCGTATTCATAGGAGTTGATGAGAGTAGGCGCAACATGGTCGTACCATCCTCCCCAATCGTCCCAGGTGATCAAGATGACTGTATTATCCCAGTACTGGCTCTGGCCGATGGCGTTAACAACCGAGGCGACCCAGGAGGGTCCCAAACCTTGGTTGCCGTTGGGATGGTCCGATTCCTGACCAGTGGGAATCACCCAGCTAACGGCGGGGAGTTGGTTGTTGGCGATGTCGGTCAATATCTGCGCAGGCTTCAGGACAACGTCATTGCTCCAGTCGGCGCCGAAACGCAAATGATAAATCGCATTCGGCCCCGTCCAGATCGACCCCGCAGACGGCGTGTAATAGCGCCAACTGACTCCCGCATTGTCCAGCAAGTCGGTCAGGGTTGGATGCTCGAAGCACGGATACATCTTCTGCGATTCGCTGCCGCTGGGGTCGATCAGGGTAACGAATTCGCCTGATGGAGCCGTACACCCAGTATTGTTATTGGCATTCGCATTCCCACCCGGATTCTCCGCGGCGAATAAATCGCTGTCTGCAGTCGGCGCCGAGGTTCCGGAAATGATGTATTGATGCGCGGGAAAGCTGGGTCCCTGGTTGGTCTGGAACATGCGATCGCCGAAAGTGTACTGTTCGGCCAGTTGGAAATAGGGATTCAGTATCCCCGTAGAATTGTCGACATATTTGAACTGAGGGTTGGCGGGCGGACATCCCTGCGCACCTTTCGCGCAGTACACTGGAACCTTGTCGGCTCCGTCCATGGTCCCCCCGTCGTACATCGCCACGAACGCCGAATGCGCGTGACTCAGATCGTAATTGTTCACCAACGGTACCGCGGTCAAAGGAATTTGCTGACCCTGCGAATTCACTCCACTGGTGGCGATGTCCACACCCGGCAGAAAGTTCGGGTTGCTTCCAAACAAGTTGTCGGGCGTGCGATTTTCCTGAAAGATTACAACCACGTTTTGCACCCCGCTGTGGTGATGGTGATCCGGAGCCTGGCCGAACGAAGCCGTTGTACCAATTGAAACCAGCAGTACGAGAATGGTGGCAGTGACTTTCATGTTATTCCCTGGGAAGTTGGCTCCAGATGTCAAAAGCCCCACTTGTCATCCTCACGAAGTCGGGCTCCACGGGCCAAGTTACACGCAACTTTGCCCTAAGGGGCTCTGCCTGTCAAGAACAAAGAACCTTGTCCCGCCGTTCCTGGCGCGGCTTCTGCCTGCTGCGAACTGCTAATGTTCGGATCAGAGCGCTTTACTGCCGGAGGATTGGCAACTGCTCCGAGACTGAAGACGCACCTTGCCCAAGCCCGGAGAAATTTGGCAATCATGCGGCTTGGTTCGTAAAGTCATGGCGTGATTTCAAAGGCGACGCCGTAGCCGCCCGCGCCGCCGGTGATGGTGGTGCCGTAGAGGTTGCCTTGGCTGTCGAGGATTAGCTGGGCGATGGGCTGGGCGCCGTCATTGCCGGTGAACGAGTGCAGCACCGTGTACGTCCATTTGCCCTTGGAGCCGGGCGCCAGCTTATAGACCACGCCGCAGTCGCAGTTGGGGTCGCCGCCCGCAACGGTTGTGCCGTACAGGTTTCCGGCCTTGTCCATGGCCACGCCGCCGCCGGGGCCGTCTCCGTTCGCGCCCCCGGTGAAGCTGTGCAGAATCGCCGCCTTCCAGTGGCCGCCTGACTGCGGCGTCAGCCGATAGACGGCGCCGTGAGCGTGGGTCCCGCCCCCCGCGGTGCCGTACAGTCGGCCGGTTTTGTCTAGAAGGAGCGCTCCTCCGGGGAATCCCATGTCGTCGCCGCCGGTGCCAAAGTCATGGAGGATGTTTTCCTTCCAGCCGCCGGAAGTGCGATGCAGCTCGTAAACGGTACCGCAGCCACCACCGCACAACGTGCTTGTGCCGCCCATGTTGGTCTCCCCGTAGAGATTGCCCGCCCCATCCAGGATCACGGCATAGGGACCGCTCCCGTCGCCCTGGTAGCTGGGGAAGTTGTGGAGGAGGGTCAGTTTCCACCGGCCGGAACTGGGCGAGAGCTCGAAAGGGTTGGCAGCCGTTCCATAGAGATTCCCGACCTGATCCATGACCATTCCGGCTTCAGGGCAGCATGCGGGGATGGGCGGACGGAAGCGGTGAATGACAGTCAGCGTCCAACCGCTGGAGCCCTGTGTCATTTCAAAAACCGTGCCGTATGTATAGGGACCACCCCCGAACGTCGTACCACCGTAAAGGTTGCCCGCAGCGTCAGCGGTCAGAGTGCCGTTGATCTCGTCCCCGTCCGGGTCGTTGTCCCTGAAGCTACGGAGCAGGTGTTCGGTCCACTCGCCGTTTCGGCCGGGGCTTAACTGGTATACCGTGCCGTACCCATAGTCGCCGCCACCGCTGGTGCCTCCATATAGGTTGCCTTGTCGGTCGAACACTAGGCCGCCGTAGAGACCGGCACCGTCCTTCCCGGCGCCGAAGGCGTGCAGCACCTGGTACTTGGGGGCGGCCCAGGCGGCGGTCGCTAGGATCATCGCGATTGCCGAGAACGCCGTGGCCGCAAGCAAGGAGGAGGACAGATGTTTCGGTTTCATCGGATGCCAGCTTTTCATCCTACGGAGTGATTTCAAAGGCGACGCCGTAGCCGCCCGCGCCGCCGGTGATAGTGGTCCCGTAGAGGTTGCCTTGGCTGTCGAGGATTAGCTGGGCGACGGGCTGGGCGCCGTCGTAGCCGGCGAACGAGTGCAGCACCGTGTACGTCCATTTGCCGTTGGCGCTGGGGCTGAGTTTGTAAACCACGCCACAATCGCAGTTGGGATCGCCACCGGCGACGGTGGTGCCGTAGAGGTTGCCGGCCTTGTCCATGGCCACGCCCCCGTCGGGGCCGTCCCCGTTTGCGCCCCCGGTGAAGCTGTGCAGGATGGACGCCTTCCAGTGACCGCCTGACTGCGGCGTCAGCCGATAGACGGCACCGTGAGCATGGGTCCCGCCCCCCGCTGTGCCGTACAGTCGACCGGTTTTGTCTAGAAGGAGCGCTCCTCCGGGGAATCCCATGTCGTCGCCGGTGCCAAAGTCATGGAGGATGTGTTCTTCCCAGCCTCCGCCGGAAGTTGGCTGCAGTTCATAAACGGTGCCGCAGCCGCCACCGCAGAGCGTGCTTGTGCCGCCCATGTTGGTCTCCCCGTAGAGATTGCCCGCCGCGTCCAGGATCACGGCATAGGGGCCGCTCCCGTCACCTTTGAAGGCGGGGAAGTGGTGCAGCACGGTTTCTTTCCATCCGTCGGAGCTGGGCGAAAGCTCGAAAGCAACGCTGGCGGTGCCAAAGAGGTTGCCTGCATTGTCCATGACCACGCCGGCTTGGGGCGATCCCCCATCCTTGCAGCCTTGTAGCGAGCAAAAATTGTAGAGAACAGTCTCTGTCCAGCCCTGAGAACCCAGAGTCAACTCGAAGGTGACGCCGCTGTCATGCTCACCGCCGCCGACGGTCGTGCCATATAGGCTGCCCCCTAGATCGAAGGTCAAGCCCGCAAAGGGGCCGCCTCCGTCTGTGCAAAGGGACTGGCTGCAGAAGCTATAGAGAACTCTCTGCGACCACGTCCCGTTCGCCAGCCGCGACAGCTTGAATGCCGTGCCGCCCTTGCCCTTGGGCCCGCCGGCGATGGTCGTGCCATAGACATTGCCTCGCCGGTCGAGCAGAAGACTACCCCACACGCCGCCGCCATCGTTGCCTCCGGTAAATGCGTGCAGCACCTTGTACTTGGGAGCGGCCCAGGCGGCTGTCGCTAGGATCAGAGCAGAGAGTGCGATCGCCGCGCGCAAACGAAATGATAGCCGTTTGGATCGCATTCGACGCGTCCTTTCGTCGAGAGGCTCGAGGAGGGGAAAGCCTGGCAAATCCCTCCCGCCGGACCAGAACTATATCATCGAACTCCAAGAACTCCAACCAATGCGTCGGCAGACGCTGGTTCCGCAAGCGGTCCGGCGCCCGCCGTAGAAAGGCCCCGCATTCAATCCGGATTGACAGCATCATCGTCAGGGTCTGAGGGCTTAAAGGTCGTGCCCAAGCACCTTGTATCCGTGGGAGTCAAGAAGCAGTACGTTGCGATTAATCCTTGGGTAAAGTTGTTAAATGTGCGTTGGTTCGTAAAGTCGAAGAAGTCAGAGAGCGAGTATTGACTTGGGGGGTAGACGACGTGACCGTCCGGGGCATAGACATCCGCATAGGGGTACAGGGGGCTGATCCCGCTGGTGGGTGGGGATCCTGCGAAGTGCAAGGGCTGTCCGCTATTCCCGAAAGCGTACTCGATGAAGTTGAGAATGCTGCCGAAGTCGTGGACGTAGGGCTGGACCTCGCCCGGACTGGGCAGCTTGCCGGAAATGTAGCCTTGTTTGGCGTAGGCCGAGACCACCAGCAGGGGCACGCGGAAGCCGTAAACATACTCGCCGCCGACCCCACCCGAACCGTTGTCGTAGCCTAGGCAGCCAGTCGCTGGAGAACAGCGCCAAGGCAGGACGTGGTCGTAAAAGCCGCCCCAGTCGTCCCAGGTGATCAGGATGACGGTGTTGGCCCAGTAGCCACAGTTAGTCCCGAGCGGGTTGCCGCTATTGTCGTAGCCGCCCACGGCATTAATGATCGCCGACACCCAGGACGGCCCCCAGCCCTTTGGGTCCTCGTCCGGATGGTCGGACCAGGCGCCGTCGGGCGGCCTGTTTAACGAGGCCGCATACACTACAAAGAATGCGCTCGAGGCTTCGGCGGACGAACCTCGCTACAGTTCCAAGGGCGAGAACCGCATACCGGGCATCCACGCGGACCGGCCGTTCCCCAGGAATCAGGGTGAGGAGCGAGAGGCTGCTGGAACCCCTCCAACTAAGTAGTTTGGGGTGCCCCGCTCCTTGCGCAAGGAGCGGGCACCCTGTACGAGTTCCCACCTTTACAAAAGGGAGGCTGTTACGAAACTCAAATTCCTGCAGTTGGGATCGCAAGATGTTGGGCTTCGTTTTAGGCCTGACCACAACCTATAACAAAAAGGTCGAGTTTCGTAACAACCTCAAAGGTGTAACGGTGCACCAGCCCGATTTCTGACCGCGGCCTGTTGTCGCATGGCGCGATCCAGATCGCTTTTTTCGACATCGGTCAGTGGCCGCGAGGCGCCCTTGGGGAGATCGCCGAGCCGTAGAGGCCCAATGGCCACGCGAAGCAGTCGCAGCACCTCCACACCTAGTTGCGCCAGCATGCGGCGGATGTGGCGATTCTTCCCCTCGTCGAGCACGATTTCGAGCCAGGTATTTTTGTCCCCACTGCGCAGAATGCGGGCACTCTTTGCCCGCAAGAAAACGCCATCTCCGGTTCGGACTCCGGCGGCTATGGATGCGAGCAAAGCTGCGTCCGCAATCGCAGCAATTTGCACGTGGTAGGTTTTATCGAGATGGGTCCTCGGCGCAAGCACGCGTGCCGCCCACTCGGAATCATTGGTCAGAAGCAACAGGCCTTCGCTGGCCTTGTCCAATCGACCAACGGGTACGAGCCACGGAATACTTTCATCCAGATAGGCGTATACCGTCTCGCGTCCCTTTTCATCGGAAGCCGTCGTCACTGCGCCACGCGGTTTATTGAGCATGAGATAGACTTTCGCGTGGGCTGCGACCTCCCCGCCATTCACTTCGATTCGATCGCGTTCGGCGCGGACTGGCGCCTCGGGATTGCGACAGATTCCGCCATTCAGGGTCACGCGTCCTGCGCGGATCAGAGCGCAAGCCCGCGAGCGCGAGCAATAGCCTAACTTGGAAAGTGCGCGGGCCAGACCGACTCGCCGGGATGAATCCGCGGGGGTCACGCTCTCATGCTAAACCAACGCAACGGCGG
>Ga0207031_10046_pt1 | contig 31288 bp, 30 predicted proteins | sample Alteio_BWMinCont_37_FD_153278 | JGI IMG/M metagenome (GOLD analysis project Ga0207031, IMG submission 153278) | Enriched cells from forest soil in Barre Woods Harvard Forest LTER site, Petersham, Massachusetts, United States -... | ecosystem: Environmental > Terrestrial > Soil > Temperate forest >... | reverse complement strand
TGCCGAACGTGCGGCGGTCGTCACCGCCAAGGCGCGCACCCTGCCTGCTTTGATCTGCTCCATCGAGGAGGTTGTGACATCAAAGAAGACCTGGACCTCGCCGGAAATGAGATCGATCAGCGCCGGCGCCGCCCCCCGATAGGGAACGTGATTCATCCGAACGCCAGTCATCTGCATGAATAACTCGCCGGCAATGTGCTGAGCACCGCCGATGCCGGTTGACGCCATGTTGATCTTGCCGGAATTGGCTTTGGCATAGGCGATGAACTCGGGGATCGTTCTTGCTGGCACGGAAAGATTTACCTCCACGACGTTAGGATCGCGCGTGAGGCTTGCCACCGGCGCGATGTCACGTAGGAAATTGAAATTGAGCTTGTCGTAGAGCGCCGCATTGACGGCGTTCGCCGGCAAGGTGATCAGGAGAAGCGTGTAGCCGTCGGGAACCGCGCGCACGACCGTTTCGACTGCAATATTGCTGCCGGCGCCAGGCCGGTTCTCGATGATGAATGGCTGACCGAGCCGTTCCGACAGCGACTGCCCCAGCAGACGAGCAACGATGTCGGCGCCGCCGCCAGGTGGGAAGCCAACGACGATATGCACTGGCCGCGCCGGATAGGTGTCCGCCCTCGCAATCTGCACGATGGTCGGGAGCGTGGCCGCGCCCGCTGCTAGACGCAGAAATGTTCGGCGGGGAAGCTTCATTCGATCACCTCATCGGCGATGGAGAGCAGCCCCGGCGGCACCTCGATGCCGAGTGCCCGCGCTGTTTGCAAGTTGAGGACGAACTCAAATTTGGTTGACTGTAACACCGGCAAGTCGGCAGGCTTCGCGCCTTTGAGAATCTTGCCCGTATAGACGCCGACTTGGTGAAACATCTCCGCGACGTCGGTTCCGTAGCTCATCAGGCCGCCCGCTGCGACGGCATCACGGTTCGTATAAGTCGCCGGTATCCTGTTGACCGCCGCCAAGGTGGCAAGTTGCACCCGACGGCTGCTGAAGAACCCATCGGGAGTGACGAAGAGGGCATCGGGGCGCTCGCGTACAAATGTAACAAACGCCGCATCGATCTCGCCGATCGTCGTAGCGTTGATAATCTGGATTTGCAGCCCGAGGGCGGGGGCGGCTTGTTGCAGGTCCCGTAGGATAGACCCGGCGAGCGAATTGGCTGGATTGACCAGCACGGCAATGCGAACGGCCTTGGGCAGCAGGTCATGCAAGAGCCGCAGCCGCTTATTCACCACCTCCTGGGCGAAATAATTGATACCGGTCGCGTTGCCGCCCGGCCGCGCGAGACTTGCCACCAGACCAAGCTTGACTGGGTCTTCGCTGGCACCAAAGACGATCGGGATCGTCGTCGTTGCGGCTTTGGCCGCGAGCATGGCGGGCGTGCTCCCGGGCGTGGCGATGACGGCCACCTGTCGGCGGACCAGATCGCCCATCAGCGCCGGCAGGCGATCGTAGTGGCCCTCCAGCCAGTGGTACTCGACTGTCACGTTTTGACCTTCGACATACCCGGTTTCGTCGAGCCCTTTGCGGAACGCACTCGTGTTGCGTGCGGCGGCATCTGGCGACGAACCGTTGATAAACCCGACCACCGGCAGCGCCGGCTGTTGTGCGCGGGCGGCGAGCGGCCGTGCGAACGCCGCGCCGCTAAGAGCGGCAATGAATTTCCGCCTTGCAATGTTGATCGCCATCGGACCCTCCGGTGGGGGTCGCGCGCACTGGAATGTGGGCAACAATACCACGCCCCCAAATGGGGGTCTGTGGCGTACTTCACTGTCCGATCATGTTGCAGTGCATGAGTCCGCTATTGGCCCAGAGCAGACCCGCCGGTCAGCGAGTGCCGCGGCAGCTTTCGGGGCTAAAGCGGACACCAACAATCGGAACCGGCGCGGCAGCTTTTGACCCAAAGCGGACTCTCGCAAAGCGTCAGCGGTTTTGAATGGTCCAAGTGCTTTGTTGGCACGGTGGTTGCACCCAGTAAACACTTCCGGGAGTCGGGCCACCCCACGAGAGGCAACCGCCGGGCGCGTTGATGGTGACGGGCTGCCCTGATTTTACGGTGTTGGCGTTTAGCTGCGCTATTTGAGCTTGTAGGTCAGCTATCCGCGCTTCAAGGCATCTTGTCCCGCAGCTCCGCGCTTGAGCGCTCACATTCATTGCGGAAATCCCGGCGACACTTGCGAGAATAATTGTGAAAACGCGCATCTCTAAACTCCTGTGTTCAGCCATCAAAAGGGGATGAAACTCTATCGCAACGGAGATTAGTCTTCCATAACCGAGGAGCATCGGCGCGGTGGTCGGCGGCTAGCGCGTCGCGGGAAGCGGCGCGGCTCAGGCATGGGTGATTGTAGCGACAGTCCGAGGCCGCTGGTTGGTGCCGTGAAGTTTGACCGTAAGCGCGAGCCGCGCAGTTTCCGCGTCAATCGAGAGTCGCGCGCACCTTAGCCAGCGTTACCTCGGGCGAACCCGATGCATCGATGACAAACCAGGCGATCGAGCCGATCGGAAAATCTTCCTGCGTTCGCGCTACGCCGACGTTGCGGACATGATCTCAATCCATCTTACATCCGAATCGAGGCCGCTTGGCTTTTCACCCATCCCTCATGGGGCAGTTGGATTTTTGGCGATCTCGCCAGTCCTTCCATGAGGACATCGACATGCAGTTCAATGCCTGTTGTCGTGAGAGCCACTCCCTAACTCGGTCAATTGAGTTGCAGAATTGATCCTAGGCGTTTCTTCGTCGAAAAAAGAGCGACCAAACTTTGTCCTCGCCGATTACTCGACTGATGTCTCTTAATATAAAGAACGGCACCAAAGCAACGGTTGAAATTATGCCGACGGAGACCATTCGTCCCAGTTTATTGACACCGATTTCTGAAATGCCGTCGCTTATTGTCTTTCCATGCCACATCCCAATTCCCACATCTTCTATTATGTGAAAACAGATAAGCGTGACGCCGAATAAAAGTGATTTGAACAGTACTGAATAGATCAGCGGCTTATCATTGAACCTGTTGCCGAGATGCAGATCTTCGGCGACGAGCATGACCTTTGCGAAGATCAAGGCATTGACGACAGCGAGGCCGTGGGATTGGAAGCTTAGTTGATGTTCCGACAATATTATTGATTCATGAATGGCCAGCATCCCAAATACTATCCAAAGATATAAAAACATCACCGTAAAATTTCTTATTTGGTCTTTGGCTTTCTCTTTGAGATTTTGCTTTCTAATCTGAGTTTCACTTTTCTTGCCAATGCTTGGATCGATCTGTGTGGGCTCTTTGAGAGATTGGGCAGATTCAGTAAAAAGGCCAGATACCTCTCCCGCCGCAATCCATGAATCGAATCCGGTTTTCCATACCCAATTATTTTTTTGTAGGCGCCGTTGTTTGGCGAGTTGTGCTAGTTGGCCGAAACGTAGCGGACCAAATTCCTGATCTCTAATGCTAACGTACCACTGATCTTCGTCGACCAACGATTCCTGCATTTTCGGTGAGCTCATGCGCGGGTTATCCAAGATCGTGACCTTTCATTTCGGAACACGCTAGGTACTCTTTCAACAGTAGCATCGCATTCCTCTTATGCCCATCGCCCGCTTGAAATCTATGTCCACCGGCTCTGAGTGCCCCATTCTCTAGCTTGCCGCTATAAAACCGCAGAGGCCCGCTTTCGAATGCGCGAGGTTTTTTGTGAAAATAATATGCAAACGTCAAAATGCGCGCACCCGCAGCAACCCGACTTCCCTCAGTGTTGGACCACGGTCCAATAGCTTCGTCTGACGGTAGCCGGGAGAATGTCCGGGATCGCTCGAATGGGCCGGGATGCGGGCCCCAGGGCAACTACCAAGGTCGCGAGTTGGTAGTTCCTCAGCTCTGCGCAAAGCCGAAGAGAGGTAGGAACGCTAGCAGTATCGATTCCAGGACCCGCCCGGGATTTTGGAGGGAACCGCCGCTCGTCCCTCCGTCGTACATGTTAGTGGCACACCTAAGGATAATCTTGCGCCTGTGCAGACGTGCCCGCTCCAACCGTAGCGGCGAGAATTCCCAATACCGGCGGCAAATATCTCATAGCCCCTTCGGCGATTTAGACAAATCGAAGGAATTCATCGACAGGCTATTCAGAGTCGCACGACTATAGTGCCGTCGTCGATTTCGTGACCGCTGCGAGAAGCACCTATGTCTCTATCAAATGTAGAAACTTCCGTTCTCAAGGCGAAGCAGCAGACGTCCATATACGACATCGTGAAAAACCTTTCAGACGCAGTCGATGAACTCTCCCGCGAAGTAAAGCGGATGGATAACGAACTTCGGAGAGTCCGGCGAGACGTCAGACGACGATCCTTAAGTTAGCTCCGCTCTCTCTCGGGTAGTGTCTCAGCTTGTTTGCTAGCGTGCTATGATGACCCATGGCACTTGCAGCCCTTTTTGCGATGTGGATCGCGTTACTTGCGGCCGGCCTTGGTTTTATGGCGGCCGGCCTAATCTGGCCGTCTGACACGTCGATGAACTACTTAGTCGTAGGCGCGACCATCTTAACGATGGGCGCATATGCCATGTGGAAGGATTTCGTAGCGCCGTTGCTCGACAGTAAAAAGGCGGAAAAGCAGGGATAGCCGCCGATATGATCGGGCCAGGCTGCTCACCCGCGAAGAGGCGCGGCGCATCGCAGCCAACATCGCAAAGCTGCCAGAGTTGCTAGGCCGGACCCGAGGATCGTACGCTTCGTGTCCGCTTTCGGGGGTAAAGCAGCCGCGGTCGCGGTCACCCGGCGCGGCGTGCCGCAGACCGCAATCATATAGCTCGCGACACCGTGATGGAGATCACGAACGCCGCCCAATCGTTGACGCTAAAAGCCGTGTCGGGCGATCCTGTCCTTTCAGAGATCACGCATTGACTTAAGATGTTGCATAACCTTGGTACGTAATGCGGATTGCTGCTCGGCGCTCCACGTGCGGAATCCTTCGCCGGATTTAAAACCAAATTTGCCATCGGCCACGAGTTTTAGCAAATAGGGCGACGGGCCCGGCCGGCTTTCGATCGCGGGCAGCACCGTGTCGTGGATGGCGAGCGTCAGGTCGGTGCCGACGAGATCGGCATTTTCCAGCGGACCGAGCACGGCAAGCCGGCGGCCGAACGACGCCTTGATGACCGCGTCGACCGTTTCGGCATCGCAGATGCCGTGCTCGACCAGCGAAATCGCCTCGCGCCAGAGCGCGTGCTGCAGCCGGTTGCCGATGAACCCCGGTACGTCTTTCTTGACGTGTGCCGGCTTCTTGCCGGCCGTCTGGTGCAGCACCATGGTCCAAGCGATCACGTTCGGCGCGGTCCATTGCGTTTCGATGACTTCGACCAGCGGCACCAGGAACGGCGGATTCCACCAATGTGTTCCGAGCGTGCGCTCGCGCTTGTTCAGCCCCTGCATGATCGAGGTGATCGGGATCACCGAAGTGTTGCTAGCTAGGATCGTATCGGGCCGCACGTGACGCTCGATCTCGGCGAACAGTTTCTGCTTGAGCGGCAAATCCTCCAACACCGCCTCGACGACATAATCCGCGTCTCGCACCGCCTCGGCGAGTTTTGAGTGGGGCGTGACCCGCGACACCGCGCCCACGTCGTCGTCGAGATCGCGCAGGTTCGCCGCGATCCGAGATTTTACGCTGTCGAGATTTTGCGCGACCGAGTCGGTGACGGCGACCTCGTGCCCGGCGAGCGCAAACACTTGCGCAATGCCGTGCCCCATCAGCCCGGCGCCGACCACTGCGATTTTTGCTTTGTTCATTAGCAATCTCGCACTCGAATTCGCGCCGGTCAGCCCGCCGTGTAGCCACCGTCGGCGTAGAGGATGTGGCCGGTGTAGAAATCGGACGCTTTCGAAGCCAGGAATAATAGCGGCCCGGCGAGATCGGACGGCTCGCCCAGGCGACCCTTGGGCACGCGCGTCAGGAAGCCGGCGCGCACGGTTTTGCCGCGCTCATCGTCGGCGAACATCCATTCGGTCAACGGTGAGCGGAAGACGGTCGGTCCGAGGGCATTGACGGTAATGCCGGCCGCGCCGAGTTCGCAGCCGAGCGCCTTGGTGATGCCGTCGACTGCCGACTTTGACGCGCAATAGGCGGTGTAGCCGGCCGGATGGCCGAGCAGCCCTCGCGCTGAAGACATCAGGATGATTTTGCCGCCACGGGCCTGCTTGAGCATTTGCCTCGCGCAGGCGCGCGCCATCAGCCAGGATTGCGTGACATTGGCATCCATCACGTCGAGGAAGTCTTCCGGCTTTTGATCGACGATCTTCGACACCTTGTTCTGGCCTGATGCCACGACCAGGATGTCGACGCCGCCGAATGTCTCCACCGCGGCCGCGATGATGGCGTCGCAGCTGGCCTCTGAGCTCGGCCGCTTGGCAACCGGCTCAGCCTTGCCGCCAAGTTTTTGGCATTCCGCGGCGATTTTCTTCAGTCCCTCGACGTTGCTTGCGGCAAGCACGACACCGGCGCCGGCCGCCGCCAGGGTCTTCGCCGCGACGGCGCCGAACGCGCCAGTCGCGCCGGTGACGATCGCGGTCTTGCCGCGCACGTCAAACAGCCCGGCCGGATTCTTCAGGAAGTCTTCGGACATCAGCGCACCTATTCTCCTTGTCTCCCCGCGTGTGGGAAGAAGGTCGGGATAAGGGGGTGAGGCTGAGAATCGCGGCGAGGCCCCTCACCCTCGTTTCGCATAGCCGACGCTTCCGCGTCAGCGCACCTACCGTCAAGAACGGCGTCCGTGGGACGCCTGAGCCCTCCCCGCGCAGCGGGGTGAGCCGAATATTCACTTCACCGGCGCGACGGCGACCACGATGGTGCATACCTCGTTGCCGCGGTTGATGATCTCGCGGATCTCGTTGGGGCCGATATAGCAACTGTCGCTTTCCTTGATAACCGTTTCCTTGCCGCCGACGATCACCGTGAGTTCGCCCTTGAGCACGTAGTAGATCTTCTCCGGCGGCGAGCCGTCGGGACCGGCGCCGCCGCCGGGCAGGAAGTGCGAAATGCCGAACACGAGCGACTGCGAACCGCCCATCTCGGCGCCGAACACCCGAAACGATCTATAGTCGCGATGGTTGGGCGCATCGTAGGGCTTTGCCTCCGAAAACTTACGCACGATCATGCGAACTTCTCCCCCTTCTCGATCCGGTAAGAACCCTTCGGATCGGCGATCGCCACCAGGCGAATGATGCAGCCGTCGCCGCGGTCCCAGTTCCATGGAAAGAACGCGAAAGTGCAGCGCCGGCCGGTGACTTTGTCGATATCTCCGCCGACATTCTCGATGCCGAGAATGCCGTTCTTGAAAAGGATGCGGTGCACTGGCTCCCAATCCGGGAAATCGTCTTTCCAGTCGCGCCCGCCCGACCACTTTTTATATTCGGCCGCAAGGTGCGGATGCAGCGGCCCGTTGCGCTGCGGGCCGATGGCGGTGGCGAGCGGATGATCGTTCGCCTGCGTATCGTGGCCGACAACCTTCACCTTTTTTTCGACGAACCATTCGCCAGCCGACGGCACGAAGCCGGGCGAGTAGCAGAAATAGTCCTCGCTGTCCTCATAGAGCTTGTGCCAGCCGGTATTGACGATGACGACGTCGCGCGGCCGCACCACTTTGCCCGCCGCCTTTTCCAAATCGTCGTAGGTGATCTGCTCCCATTTCTTCTTCGGGATCGAGACGACGATCCCGCTGCCAAAGAAATGCGGCAGGGGCACCTCGTCGATGAAAGGCGTCCCCTGCACGACGTGAGCCGGTGCATCGATATGCGTGGTGTTGTGCATCGACGTCGTGATGCGCTGCGACAGCACGCCGGATTTCGCCATGTAATGGATGCGTTCGATCTTGACGTCTTCGAAATAGGGCCAGTTCGGCGACTGGTAGCCGAAACGATGGGACAAGTTGAAAAACTCAAGACCCATCGCATTGTTAAGGTTTTCCTCGAACGCTACGCCACGTATCTTCTTGACCACCTAGACCCCCCTTCGCATACCCACCTTCGACAACGCTTATAGCATTGGCCGGTATACCATTGTACCGGATATCGGTTATAGAGCCGCAGACAAAATATTGAGAGCCCGCCGAGGAAACGCATGGTCCGCAAAATCGCACTTGAAGAGCACTTTCTGTCGCCCGGTCTGGTCGATTACTGGCGGCCAACGATGACAGAAGTCGCACCGGAGCGCGGCGAATATTTCTTTCGGAATCTCACCGATTTCGGCGAGCTGCGCCTGCAAAGCATGGACGACGCCGGCATCGCACGCTCAGTCCTGTCGATCGCCGGCCCCGGTGTGCAGACCGAGCGCGATGTTGCGACGGCCACGCGCAGGGCGCGCGAGTCAAACGACTTTCTCGCCCGCGAAATCGAGAAGCGGCCCGATCGCTACTCCGGCTTCGCTCACCTCGCGATGCAGGACGCTCGGTCGGCGGCCGATGAGCTGGAACGCTGCATCCGCGAACTCAATTTCTGCGGCGCGATGATCAATGGCCATACGCACGGGCAATATCTCGACGACGCCGCGTTCAATACGTTTTGGGAGCGCGCGGATGAACTCGGCGCGGCGATTTATCTGCATCCGGCAGACCCCGTGGCGCAGCCGTCGGTTCTGTCCGGCTACAAGGTGCTGATGCGGCCCATGTGGGGCTGGGGCTTCGAGACCGGCTCCCACGCGTTGCGGCTCGTCGTCGGCGGACATTTCGACCGCTTCCCGCGCAGTAGGCTGATGCTGGGCCATCTTGGCGAAACACTGCCGTTCCTGTTGTGGCGTTTCGATAGCCGCGCCCAGTTTCACGGCCTGAAGCTTAAAAAACCGCCATCGGAGTACATCCGGGAAAACGTTCTCGTGACGACTTCGGGCATGTGCTCGGCGGAACCGTTCACGTGCACGCTCGCGGCGTTGGGCCAAGATCGGGTAATGTTCGGCGCGGATCACCCGTTCGAATCCGCGCCGGAGGCGGGGGAGTTCCTCGACCAGGTGCCGCTCGCGGATGAATTGCGCGCCGACGTCGCATTCAACAATGCAGTGAAACATCTCGGTTTGCCAAACGCATGACCAAGGTTCTCGTTCTCGATCCGCAGTGTGATTCTGGTTCCGTTTCCGCAATTGTGGACCACCAGAGACGCCGGGGCTCGGCTCCTGGGAAGCCACACGGTAGCTGCGGCCGATATTCCAAAGAATGTCGGTTATTGGCCCTTTGCTGCCGCGCCGGTCGGTGACTGTCGTGTCCGCTTTCGGGGGTAAAGCGGACACCGCGAATTAGTGCCGTCGCGGCAGCTAATGACCCAAAGCGGACATGGACCATAGACTATGAGGTAGTTGGTTCACCCTGTAACAGCGCTGTACAGGTGCCACTCGCTTGGGACGCCCTTCAGCGCGTGCGTACCGCGGCTCTCGAAAGCAAGCCCAGAGCCGGCCACGAGGTCCCGGACCGTCTGCGAGACCAGGACTTCACCTGGTTTGGCAAGACCGGCAACGCGAGCGCCGATATGCACCGCAATCCCTGCGAGATCATCGTCAACGATCTCGCATTCCCCAGTGTGCAAGCCACAACGCACCTCAAGGCCAAGCGAACGCACCTCGTCGCACAGCGCACCGGCGCAACGGACCGCTCGCGCGGGTCCGTCGAAGGCGGCTAGGAACCCGTCACCTGAGGTGTTTATCTCGCGACCCCGGTACTGCTGAAGCACGTCACGCACCTTGATATAAAACTTTCCAAGTAATTGCCGCCATGGATTGTCGCCAAGCTTTGCCGCACGCTCTGTCGAGCTCACGATATCGACAAACAGCACCGTGGCGAGCACGCGCTCCGGCTGACGCGCCTGGCGTCGACCCGTCAAGAACTGTTCAATATGATCGACAATAATTTCGCCGCCATCGGTCCAGTACAGGTGATCGATCCCGGGAAGTTCGACCAACTTCGCATCCGGGATATGCTGGGCCATGTAACGCGCATGTCCAATCTCGCTCACACGATCCGCGGCGCGGTGCAAAATCAACGTAGGAGTACGGATCGCGGTCAAAACATTCCGAACATCGATCTCGCGATTCATATTCATAATCGCGGCTGCGGCGCCTGGGCTTGCCGCCGCTCGGAAATAGGAAGCCAATCGATCCGCGGCGTCGGGCTTATCCAGAAGACTAGGTGCCCACATCGCAAGGCTTATCCCCTGAGGCGTTCCCCAATTGTGTTCAATGTTTGCGAGGACACGGTCCCATTGTTCGTCTTTCCATCCGAACGGATAATCTGGCGCCCAGCTACGCTTAGCGTAGGAACCATACAAAATCAGCGCGGAAGTACGTTCGGGATAGGTAGCGGCATACAATAACGACATTGGTCCGCCCTCGGACACGCCAAATAGTGCCGCCCGCTCCGAGCCGATCTCATCCAAAATCGCCAGCACATCATGCATGCGCTGCTCAAGCGTGAAAATCTGCGAACCTCGATCCAACATTCCCGTCCCGCGTTTATCGAACAGAATGAGACGACAGAATGACGCAAGCCGCCGTATAAATGCGGCAGATTCCGGGGATTGCCACGCCGCCTCGATATGCGACACGAAGCCCGGAACCCAAAGCAGGTCGAGCGGACCTTCGCCGAGTACCTGATAAGCGACGTGAACATCGTCGCTCTTGACGTAGCGGGTTGCTGGAATTGCAGCCACTCGAGCCCCTACTCGGCTTTGCCCCAATGGCGCGAAGAATATCACGCCTCGGTATAGGGGTCTGTTGCATACTCTACCGTCCACGGGATGTCCGCTTGTGGCCCTAAAGCGGACCCGCCGACCGCGTGCTTTGATGTCCGCTTTCGGGGGTAAAGCGGACACGGTCGCCCTCGGCAGTCGCGGCGGCTTATGACCCAAGCCGGTAGATCAATCTATCGGCTCATCACCGCCAGTGAAGAACGGGTTTCCCGGATCCATCGCATAAGGCGCAGGCCCCCAATTCACATTGAGCGCTCTAATGCCGACCTACTTCCGCTTTTGGCACAAAGCGGACATGGCGCGATGTCCGACTTATGTCCGCTTTCGGAGGTAAAGCGGAAACAGTCATCGGCAATGTCGAGATCACATCAAATTGTAGAACTTGAGGTTCACGCACGCTCGGGCGCGCTCGCCGGTGCAGACAATGATGTGCTTGGCAATCCATCCATAACGGACTGCGCTGGTCTCGAAAAAGGTCGTACCGCGAAAATAATAGCCGTCAGGTTTGACAGGATCACCCGCGGCGAGTGCCGCCATCACCTCGGCGGGACCGTGGCGCAGCGCGTGATTTCGAACATAGATCAATACGTCGTCGTCGGTGCACAGCGTATAGCGGGCTTCGAGCTCGTCGACCCCATCGCTCCGCAATATCTGCCAGTCGGCGCCGCCCGGTAGCACTTTGCCGCGGAGCTTTGGCCCGGAAAAGTCTCCGCCAATGATTGGGACAATGCGTCGTTTCCCCTTGGCGATGTCGCCCAAATCAAGCGGCGGATCGACTATCACTCGTGCAGTAAAGATGAATTCGAGCTGCGGAGGAGGCTCTGTGTTTGCCAAGTGTCCAGCCATGTCATGCTCCGGAAGCGATGCGTTGGGGATAATATTCAGAACAATTAGCACCACCAAGCATCATCGGGACATGCTCTTGCTCACTCTCGAAGCAAGCGGATGAAACGTCCTACAATGTCCGCTATTGGCCCAAAGCGGACACGCCCGTTGGCGACAGCCGCGGCAGCTTTCGGGGGTAAAGCGGACACCAGACGCCGCAACCAAGGAAGTGTTTTCCAGTCAGACCCTTAGTTCCCAAGTATTTATCACCCTGCAGAAAGGTACCTCGATCGCGGTTTGCCTGGTGTCGACGGTGACATTGATAAACCTAGACGCAGGAATGACGGACGCAACTCGCTGCGCTAAACGCTGAGTACCGACACCCATTGAAACGGATGACCTGAGGCCGCCTCGGTTGGCGGCCTCCTTCATTTCAAAGGGGCCGCAGACGTGATGTCCGCTTTTGGCCCAAAGCGGACATGACCCTAGACCTCGTCTAATGCCGTACTGCCGAAAGGATCGCGGTCGGATAGGTGTACCAGAGTTCGCTGTCTTCGAAGGTTACCGGTATACCGAGCCGGTCGTCCTTTGCCGACGCGGCAAACATCGCCCTGATTTTGACGTCATCACCGGAATTTGGAAATGAGCGGCCGAGCAGGTTCTTTACCGAGTCGTGAACACCATAAAACGCTTCCTTTGGTTGCTCCAATCCGACCTTGCCGAACAACGCTTTCAGTTCGCTCAACGGCAGGCATCGCACGTGACTTGGATCGCGCAACAGCTCCAGCCGGTTCCACTGCGCCGCCTTGGCGTCGTCTTCCGAGGCGTACATATCGACCAAGGCGATGCGGCCGCCGCGCCGGCAGACCCGCACCATCTCCTTGAATACCGCGAGCGGCTCAAGGAAGTGGTGAAAGCTGTACCTCGTCACGACGACCGAAAAGGAGCCGTCGGGAAACGGCAGTGCGATCACATCGCCCTGCTTGAAGGTGACGTTCGCGAGGCCTTTCTTGGCGGCAAGCTCGCGTCCGAAGTCGAGCATCGCTGGTGTCATGTCGATGCCGGTCGCATGTTTCACGTGCGGCGCGAATGGCACAGAGCACGACGCCGCCGCCGCAGGCCACGTCGAGCACAGTGTCGTCAGGCCCCGCCCGCGTCGCTGCCACGATCTTCTGCAATGCCTGATCGTTGGTGAGGCTAGGGGCGGCGTTAAACACTTTGGCCTGACGCGTGAACTGATCGACAATGGCGCTGTTATGTGCCGCTTCGCTCATGTGCCTGCCTTATTGTGACTCCGGGGCGAACGTATCCGTGTTCGAGGGTTGATCATGAACCATTTCCGCACTGTTGCATTAGCGCTATTCTGACAATAAATGTCGAGAAGCGGCCAAAAAACTCTTCGCGGACCGCGCGTCGATCCACCATCGTTGCCTCAGCCAGTGGAATACAACTGTCCAAGGGCAATTGTCGCGAGCGCGCGAGATTTCAATGCGGCATTGGAAACCCCACCGCATACTCACCCTCGCGGGCAGTTGATTTATGCCGAACGCGGAACCTTAACGACCACTTCCGCAACAGGCACCTGGGTGGCTCCGCCAAACCGGGCGATCTGGATCCCGGCTGAAATTACTCATGTCACTCGCCTTACGGTCAACACCGAAGTTCGCTCCATCTTTATCCGCAAGGATGCGATTCCGGGCCTGCCTATCCACTGCGCAGCCGTTCAGGTTAATCCGTTGCTACGCGAGTTGATCTTGGCGGTCGTGCGGTTACGCGCGCTCTATGACGAAGATGGCGCGGACGGTCGACTTGTCGGGGTACTACTGGATCGTGTTGCGGCTCTCCCGCAGGAGCCGCTCCACCTGCCGACACCAACGAGCGCGAAATTACGCGCCATTGCGCCGGATCTCGCAGAGCGTCCAGACTTATCGCTAACAGAGGCAGCGCGCTATGCCGCCATGAGCCCACGCTCCTTTGCGCGGCATTTCTTGGTTGAGACAGGGCTCACTTTTGGTGCTTGGCAAAGGCAGGCGCGCCTATTGCGCGCGCTAGAGCTTCTTGGCACCGGAATGAGCGTGGGCGATGTTGCCTTTAGGCTTGGCTATCAAAGCACCAGCGCTTTCATCGCGATGTTCCGCCAGTCATTCGGAAGCACTCCGGCCAGATATTTCGAACGCTCGGCGTGAGAGTTAAACGCTCGCGATGCTATATGTCTGTTGTTGGCCCTTAGCGGACATTCCACGACATCCGAATGATGTCCGCTTTCGGGGGTAAAGCGGACACGCAAGTGAGCGACCGCCGCGGCAGCTTTTGACCCAAAGCGGACACGCGACGCCGACCATTTGACCCACTCACGTCAGCTTCCGACCCAAGCGGAACACGCGACCGCACTCCGGATGTCGCCCGGCGGGACGAAGCGTCCTACTTCTCGCGCGCAAACTCACGCGTGTTTTCTAGCTTCTTGGCGACGACTGCTGTGAGTGGTTTTCGGCGACGTGGGGCTGGGGATCGTCATGGATTATCTGCGGTTGGTCGTGCAGCACGGCGTTTAGCAATGAACTGTGGACCTCAATGCCGCCGTCGATGCTGCCGTTGTAATTAATGAAGCCAAGTTCTCGAAATTTGTTCATGAAAAAACTCACGCGGGATCGGGTCGTTCCGATCATCTCCGCAAGGGTCTCCTGGCTGATCTTGGCGATGATCGGTTCCGGTTTGCTGTCCTTACCGAAGTTCGCCAACAGCAGGAGCATTCTGGCAAGACGTTTTTCGCTTGAATTAAACAGCTGATCGACGAGATCGGCTTCGACACGGATGCTGCGGCCTAGAAGATGGGCAATAAACATTTCGGAGAACGCTGCTTCCTTATGGATCAGCCGGACAATAGCAGATTTTTTAAGTCGTGTGATGATGGCGTCAGTCATGGTCCTGACTGTCGCGATGCGCTGGTGCTGCCCGGCAAGACATCCTTCACCGAAGAAGTCATCCATCCCAAGAATTGCGACGACTGCCTCCTTACCTTGCTCCGAAACGACGGTAAGCTTCACCTTGCCCTTTTGAATGTAGAAGACCGCATCCGCAGGGTCTCCCTGTGAGAAGACAACCTGGTCTTTGCGATACTCGCCAATGCTTTGGCCGTTCCGCACACGGGCGAGAAACGCTTTTGGATCAAATAAAGATCGGCGTTCGACCGCCATGACATAAGCCCTAACCGCTCACTCGTCACAAGCTCACCGCAAAGCGCGATCAGCCGGACCCGACAAGCTTGGCGAAGCGGTCGAACCAACCCTGTACGGAGTATGCCCCGAGCATCGCTTACTCTAGGTAAGCGGACTGACAGGGTCTGAGCAAAACAGCTCACTTCAGATTGCGCGGATAAAACAGTTACTTGGCCCTGATCTCGATCTCAACTCGACGGCTTATCCCCAATTGAGCGAGGTGAGCAATTTTGACCGGACGGCTACTGTGAGGGGGTGCACGCTGGTACTTGGAATCGGGCCACGAGTTGCCCATGTCGATGACAGATCAGTTCTGGCAATAAGCCAAAGAAACGATCCTCTCGGCCGCCGCCGCCAAAACCGACGAGGACAAGCAAGGTCTGCTTGAGCTTGCGCAGACCTGAACGCGAGCGGCGTTACTAGAACGTCAGTGTACCCCTTTGAGTATCCTTAGTTCGTGCAGCGCGAAAGGAACTCACCATGTCTCTGACCATGTTCTACCGTGAAACGTGTCCGAAGTGTCACAAGCCAATGATGCAGGCCGTTATCGAGCCACATCCGACCCGCGGCGATCTTGCACTCCAAAACTTTGAATGCGCGGACTGCGGCCCTGTAAGAACTAAAATTTACTCGCTGAGGCCGGGCGAGCCGCCGCCTGAATTGGCAGCCTAGAGCAGCCGCCCGCAGGTCAGCCACTAAGTGCGTCGGGGTGTCTGCTTTTGGCCCAAAGCGGACATGGAGCGATGTCCGACCGATGTCCGCATTCGGGGGTAAAGCGGACATCCGTTGAGCGTTCATTGGTGGCCCCTTTTCAGGGAGATGGTTGCCCGCCGTCTCCGTCATACGGCAATAGCTGACGCGCGACGGAATAAACTCGCTTCCAGTGACAGGCGGGACGATTAGAATCGAGCACCGCGCCGTTTCTCATCAGGATCACACGGCGCTTCGCCATATAACTTGCCCTCACTCCGAAACGAGCAATCAGAATTGCTGCGTCTTCTTGGGCAAGACGCTTGCGATCCTGCCAATTACTCCACCAACGGAACATCATAGACAGTTTCCCGCGATGTCTCTCAGTTCCAGTTTATTTGACGGCCGCTGGCCCGCAAGCATCTTCAATCTCAACATTTCGGGTGCCCGCCGGTTCCCGGGATTTGCTCTCCCTATTTCGGAGTAGCCGAATTAGCCAATTCCTCCGGCGGTTGATGTGACGGAATGAGTACAGCAGCGCGAGATCGTAGATGATCTTGAGTGTTCCGCAGGCGATCAGTGGCAGACCCGAGAACGCGGTGGTCAATAGGGCCCCTGAGAACGTAGGACTGATTGCAGATGCGAGGCTTCGCGGAACCGCCGTCACGCTGGCGGCGGTAGCTCGCTCAGCGGGCGTCACTACCGCCATGACATAGGAGGTACGTGTCGGCACATCCATTTGCGATAGTGCCGATCGCAGGAGCAGCAGTCCAAGCGCCACGTAAAGATTGGATGAGAACGCCGCGAAAATGAGAAACAGGCTGGATGGGATGTGGGTAAAGACCATAGTGTTGACGAGACCAAAACGCCGCGCGAGCCATGCGGCGACCGGATACGAAAATGCGCTTAGTGTGCCCGACCAAAAGAAAAACACGCTCGCAGCGGAGAGCGAGAGATTAAAACGCTCAAATAGCCAAAGCGCCATCAGCGACTGCACTGTGAAGCCGCCAGCGAAAGCATCGAGGCTGAACAACGCAGCGAGCTTGTAAACGACGCTGCGGGACGGTCCGAGTGGCGCGTGAGGATTTGCTTCGACCATACGGGTGTGCGGCAGGCACAGATAAAGCGCAACGCATCCGAGCCCGAGCGCGGCGTAGGCATAGAACATCAGCCTGAATGCATCGAGCTTGTTGATGTCCATGCGCGTCAGGAAATCCGGAGAGGCCGCTGCTAACGTCCCGACAGCCATGGATAGCGCGCCGATTAGACTGTAGCGCGCGAAAGCGCTTGTTCGATCATGGTCGGCCACGCCCCGCGCAAGCATAGCGTGCTCAAGCGGCACCAATACTCCGATGTCGCCGGTCGATGGATTGATTGTGCCGACGAAGGCCACGAACGCAACGAAGGTGATGTGCTGGAAGGCGGGGAACACCAGTCCAGTGAGGACCATTAGACACGCGCCGATCAACATTAGTGTGCGAAGATCATGGCGTGGCGCGATAGCGCCAATAGCGAGCGTCAAGACTGCGGTGCCGAGCAGCGAAGCGGTTAGAACGACGCCGATTTGAATGGCGTCATAGCCAATCGCCGTCAAATAGGCAGGCAAAATGATTGTCGCGAAGCCGTCGCCAAAGCCACGAACGCCGCGAGCCGCATAAAGCAATGGAACGGTGGATAGCTTGGTCATCCCGCCAAGAGCCCTCGCCCGGCGAGCGGGCAAAGTGCAGTACTTGGGCGAAATGCCTTAGGAAAGCCGGGCGACTGCGATCAAGCCCGACAGACAAAAACTGTTCCGTGTGGCGACGAAAGTCAAGTAGCGCGCTAGGCCCGCTGAGTTTGAGCCATGTCCGCTTTTGGCCCAAAGCGGACGCGCCGCAGCCTCGGCGGCATGTCCGCTTTTGGGGGTAAAGCGGACATTGATCTGATGCCCGGCCTGGCCGCCATTCCGCATGCCGGCGGCACGACAAGTGCCGCTGCCGATATTCCGTAATCTGTCATTATACGAACCAACTGGGCGGAGCGGCGGTTCGCCGCGTGCCGTGGAATGACTGGCGCGGCTCGAACGGATGTAGCGCACCTGATTATTGATCGCACGCCCACACTCGAAGTCCGCCTATCGACTTTGAATGCGTACACGGGCAACATCGTCAAGCTTGCTGCAATACAGTTGAATTGAATGATCTTCGATGCCGAGGATCGACCCGCTCCAAACAACTGAACGAGGCCCCGACAACATTGCCAGAGTCGTTGGAGCAAGCCCGGCTGAAATCGGAAAGGCGACGCCTGCACCACGTCCGGCATATACCGAGGATCTCCCGAGTGCCGATAAACAAAAGGAAACGGTACGGTGGGCACTATGTCGGCATAGTTCATCACTCGATAGCTCGGCGGCTTCACCCAGAGATCGAAATAGGAATTGCCAACGCGCGGCGACCCGAACGTGTAGCACGCTGCAATTTGATCGCTACCAAAGACGGCTGTTGCGATCTGCGCCAGAGCACCGCCTAGAGAATGCCCAGTGATGTAGATTGGTATCGCGCCATTCGTCGTCTGCTTTATTTCCTGCATCTTTCTTTGAAGACTGTAGGTGCGGCTCCTCTTCTGAAAATACACAGCAGGGTCATCGAGGGCGATGAAGGCATTGTAGAAACCCTCATGAACGAGCAATTTTGGATCCGTGCCATCGGGATGAACCAGCCGCACCTGAAAATTTGTGTGCCAATTCTTGATTGACTGCGTCCCGCGGAAGGCCAGCACGACGATATCTTTGGCTTGCGCAATATATGCCCAGCCGTCGTCCATTCCGTTGTGGAAAGGCGTCAGCTCGCGAAATCCCAATTGGGACAGTTCAGTCGGCAGCTGAAGGGGCGGTGTGGCCTGGATGCGCCCGTCGTAGGCAAAGGCAGACAAATAAGCCATCAGGGTAGCAGTGCGGTCGGAATACGCAGCGCGAAGGGTCGGCAGGTCCGATGGCTGCCACGGCGGCGCCGGGTCAGGTGCGCTGTTAGTCATCGCTCTTTGTCCCGGCGAGCTTACGATGGCTGCAAGCGGCGCATCGATAATTCCGACTTATGTTCCTGTGTCCTACGCACTGGAGCTGCAGTGTGCATTGTTTCGATTGATCGCAAAGGGCAAACGCCAAGCAACCAACTAATAAGGGATCAATTGTTTCCCAAGGGGCCGGCAGGGATGCCGCAGGGTATGAGCTCATTACTCAAAGCTGACGTCGCCTCCGCCAATATCTGGTGCAGATGGCCCCTAGAACGCTCCTAGATGTCGCCCCGTTGACTAATGTTCCCTTTTCGTTCTCAATGGAGAAATGAGCCCAATTCTCGAGATCAACAAGGATTTTCCATACCAGGTACCGCTGCCGTTCGACGACGCCGCGATGGACATCCTTGATTGGCTCGAAGAGTGCAAATTCCCGTGGGATATGTACGTCGACCTGCCCGAAAACACGATCAGGTATTGCTTTCGCACACTGGAGGACGCCTCGACCTTCACACAGCGGTTCGCACATGCGCCGGAAGGGCGAGCTGTCGCCGGCGGCCGTTGATCGGGATTAGCCGCACCAGGTCGTACTCCCAGCGCGCGCCTGTGAGGGCGGCGGCTATAACGAGATTTATGAGTTCTGCAAAGATCTCACTCTCTGCAGCCGCGGTCATGCCATCCACGAGGGAGAGTGGTTTCATATCTACTGTTTCTCGGATCCAGCTGACGCTGAAGAATTCAAGCAGCGCGCTTCGGCGGCGAGAAGTTCAACCCCAGCCAACGAGGAAAGGGACGCAATTGGGCCCGTTGGAATAGGTCCTAGAGTCCCTACATAGGATTTGCGATGTGTGGCCGTGTGCGCCTGTCTTCGGACTATTCCGAGATCAAAATCAAATTTAAATTCGATCTCGACGCTCCCGCGCCGAACTTCGCCGTCGATTGGAATAAACCGCCCACCGCGCCCATGCTGGTCGCCCTCCGCTCAGAGGACGGCAAGCGCATTCCAAAAATGATGCGGTGGGGCCTCCTGCCCCACTGGGCGAAAGACGAAAAAACCGCCTACTCTACGTTTAACGCGCGCTCGGAAGAGTTTGCGACCAAACCTGCCTTCAAGAATGCCTGGACAAAACGTCAGCGCCGCCTGGTCGTCACTGACGGCTTCTACGAATGGAAAAAGCTCGATCCGGCCGGCAAGAAGAAACAGCCTTACGCGATCGCAATGATCCAAGGTTTAATGGTGATGGCCGGACTGTGGGAGAAATGGAAGGACCCGAAATCCGGAAGCGAGGTCTTAAGCTGCACAGTTCTCACCTGCGCGCCAAATGCCGTGATGGGTGAACTCCACGATCGCATGCCAGTCATTCTCATGGACAGCGATTGGCCGAAATGGCTGGGTGAAGAACCAGCATCTGAGGAGGAGCTCTTGGCTTTGCTCAAGCCATGCCCTGATGACGTGTTGAGGATTTGGCCCGTCGACAAGGCCGTAGGCAACGTTAGAAATAACGGTCCTCAACTCGTCAAACCCATGGATGCGGAATTCGCATTCGGCTGAGCCAACGGCTTACCCTATCGCCGCGCCCACACCAGACCCTAACAACGCGCGGCGGCGTGAGCTATGGAGGGGCGATCGTCCGCCGCGTACTCGCGGGTGTCTTGATTACAAGCGATTGCTTAGATTCCGATTTGCATGGATCATGACCGAAACGTAGTCGGCATAGTTCCGACGGAGCACAAGCCATGCTGAGATTGGGCCGCGGCTACCTGATCCGATGGTTAGTCACGGTTCTGTGCATTGCAGGCATCGGCTGGATTGCGTTGGAGTATTTTGTTCCCTCACCACCATCAAAAGTCACGATCGCCACTGCTCTCAAAGGAACCACCTACGATTATTTTGGCCAGCGATATAAGGAGAGATTTGCGCCCGCCGGCGTCAACTTAGAACTGCGCGAGACTGCTGGAGCGGTGCAAAACCTCAGGCTGCTGCAGGATCCAAATTCCGGAGTAGACATAGCATTTGTAACGGGAGGCATTTCGGACGCCGATCACGCGCCCAGCCTGTTGTCGATGGGCCTTATCTTTAACGATCCCATTTGGATCTTCTATTCGTCTACTGAATCACTTGACGGCCTGCCGCAACTTAGGGGCAAACGTATTGCCGTGGGACCGGAAGAAAGCGGCGCTCGATACGTTGCCGAGAGACTTCTTGGCAAAGCCAACGTCAATTCGAAAACAGCAACGCTGTTGCCTTTTGGCGGAGACGCAGCAGTCGACGCATTAGATGACGGGAAAGTTGATGTCATTTTGATAGTCGGCGGATCGGATTCGCCGGCCGTCAGAGCGCTACTCGCAAATCCCCGAGTTCGGCTCATGAACTTTTCAATAGCCGAAGCCTACACGCACATTTTTCCAGATCTTGTTCGACTGGTGCTACCCAAGGGGGTAATCGACATCGATCCGCCTAATCCACCTAATGATGTGACGCTTCTGGGAACCACGAGCAAGGTATTGATTCGGCGTGGCCTTCATCCGGCAATTGTCCAGCTCCTCGCGAGAACGATGAAAGAGGAACATGATGGACCTGGGCTTTTTCAGCGGGCCGGGGAATTTCCCACGAACGTTGATCCAGAATTTCCGGTGTCCCAAGTTGCCATCAACTACTATGAAAACGGGCCGTCACTACTCCCTAAATATCTGCCCTTTTGGATGACCATCTATACGCAACGAACGATTGCGTTTCTGATCGCATCGATAGCAATTGTTTTGCCGGTCTTCGGTTTTGCACCCAGGCTGTATGCGTGGTTCGTCCAACAACGCCTGCGTGGCCTATATCGGCGCCTAAGAGTTGTTGAAAACGCATTGCAGGAGGAACTTACCATTCCACAGGTGGAGGCACTCAAAAATGAATTGGCGGACCTTGATCGGGCGTCGAATGTGGTCCCAATGCTAAATTCTGATCTCTATTTTATGTTTAGATACCACCTAGATCGTACGCGTTCGCGTCTCGCGGAGGCGCAGAGCGTGTAATTCGCTGCCGCATGTTATGGCCGGGCAACAAGTAGCAAAACGACTTGGTCTGATCCGTAATCTGTCATTAGGCGAATCAGATTCTGTCGCGCGCAATAGCCTTTCCATTTTTACTATGGTTGGGACCGGGCCTGCCGTTCAAATGGCCAGACTTTTCTCTTTGCGGAGCGCTTACTGGGTCGATTGTCGCAAGCAGTCGTGCACGACTTCGCCGAGGCCGAGAGTGAGATCGGCGCGGAGATGGATTGCGGAAACGACATCGAGAACCGGCAGTTCGGCGACGGGCGGGCACGTTGCTAACGCTGTTGTTCCTGCCAGCGCTTTATGTGGCGTGGTTTCAGATAAAAGCGCCGGATTGCTCGCCGGTGTTAGCGCGCTGGGTGATCTCCGATCAGCTAGGGGCACAACCAGCTTGAGCATTATCGACATTACATCATCGAAGACAAAACGCACGAACGCGAGATTGAGAACGTCATTCTGCGCGCCGCCGGGCCGCAAATGCTCCTTAATCAACGTAAGGTTCGCGACGGAATCGATCCCGGACGCGTTGGTGATTACGAAACAGGGACGAAATTCTTCCAACGCTAGTATGCGCGGGGCGCGAAGCGGGCAGTGCGGTTGACGCGAGGCCGGCGTTAGCCGCCGGCACAGTGGCCTACTTTTCCTGATATCACTATTTTCGTTTTACCCGCGAAAGTGGACGAAAGTGGACATAGAACGCTGTTCCACGTCCGCTTTGGCCCATGGGCAGACATCCTCGCCGCCGACAAAAATGCGGCAATGGCAGTGATCAGGGATCTCCCGCTTCGTCCTGAAACAATGCCAGTCCGTCAATCCCCGAGTTTTTTACGCAGTATGGCGCGCAGAACGTCGGAATAGTCGTCGGTCCAGGCGACAACCTTGGGCTCGATCCGGCGCCAGCCGGACCGCGACGGCAGGTCGCCGAGATCTTCGACTGTTCTTGCCATGACGACAACTTGAGCGTTGGCGCGGTAATCGTTCAGGAAATTGTTTGCGCCATCGTCCTCCTTGAAATAGGCGGTGAGCCCTTCCGTTGCGCCGACTGCGGCGACGACGTTCGCCAATTCCATGTGCCGGTTGGAGACGTGAAAGGCGATAACACCATGCGGCTTGAGCCGGGCCAAGTAGCCGATGAGGGCTTCCCGTGTCAGAAGATGGATAGGCACGGCGTCCGAGGAGAAGGCATCGAGCACGATCAGGTCATAGCGTCCGGATGCCGCTGCGAGCGTCAGGCGGGCATCGCCTAGCACAACCTCGTCCATCGGTCCGCAGGCCGAGAGGAAGTGGAAATGCCTCTCGTCCCGGGCAATGCGGACCACTACCGGGTCGATCTCAAAGAAAGTCCAATCCTCCCCCTCGCGTTGATGGCAGGCCAGGCTTCCGGTTCCAAGTCCAACTACCGCCACCTGGCTGAGGCTGCCTTGCGCGCTGCGCGCCGCCTCAACCGCCTCCGACAACGGGCCGCCGAAATAGTAATAGGTAAGCGGTTCCGGCCGCTGGGAACCGGCATCGCCGATCCGCTCCGCCCCGTGAATGGTGGTGCCGTGAAACAGGAGCCGGTATCTTCCATCGGCGGTCTCTACGACCTTATGCACACCGAAAAAGCTGCGCGCTCTCTCAATGACTGTCAGACCCGGTTGGTAAAGCGCGGTCAATACGAACGCGAACACGACTAGTCCGAAAAACCGCGCCGGGCGCTTTGCTTGGAAGAGCATTAGGCCGGCAATCGCAACCAACAACATTTGCAGCGGCTTCTGCGCGTCGGGCGGCGGCCGCACTTCGAGCACACGCAGCACGACGACCAACGTCGCCGCTGTAAGCCCGGGCCACACTTCGTGTAGAAAATGGCGTGGGCCGCCGGCAAACATCCCCGGTAGCACCAGCAACGCCGCCGCGAGAAGCATTGGATATTCGTAGACGTTGTTGAACACATTCGGCGCGATCAAGCCGGCGAACACGCCTCCTAGAACGCCCCCGAACGAAGTCCAGAGATAGAACTCAGTTAGCCGATCAGCCGCCGGTCGGCGGAGATAGGCTTCGCCGTGGCAGGCAAGCGCGATCAGCACGAATGCGGTGAGATTGACGAGGATGACCGCAAACCAGTTCACCTTGTCCCCACTCAGTACGCTGACCACGAGCGGAGCTACGACGTACGGAACGAAACGCAGCACCTGTGCATGCGCAATCCACGGACGTTCGCGAAAAACAGCGACGAACGTGAGAAGATAGAGCGCAAGTGGAATGACCCAGAGGAAGGGAGCCGCGGCCAAATCCATCGTTATGTAGGAAGTTACGGCGATGACCAGGCCTGCGGGAATAGCCGTCAGCATTGCCCAGGTGAGGCGCTTTTCGATCGTCGGACTTGCACTTGACGCCACGACCAGCGGAGCCGCTCTATCCTCGTTGCGCGCGGCAACAAGTGCCGCCGCGGCCATCAAGAGCACGAGCAATGAGAAACAGATGGACCAGATGATCCCTTGCGCACGTAGTGGCAGGAATGGCTCGACGGCGAATGGATAGGCGAGTAGCGCGCAGAACGAACCGAGATTGGAAGCAGCGTAGAGCACATACGGATTACGAGCCTGCGCGTGGCCGCTCGCCGCGAACCAACTTTGCAAGAGCGGCGCCGTTGCCGAAAGGGCGATGAATGGTAGACCGATTGAGGCGGCGAACAGGCCTACGAGCCAGAGCATGACGCCATCCGCCGGCGGCACGCTGAAGCCTTTGGCAATACCGAGCGGCAGCGTCACCGCGACGAGCGCTAGGAACAAGAGATGCACAATTGCCGCACGCGCGGGCGGCAGCGCGCGGGCGATGACATGCGCATAGACGTAACCGATGAACAGGAATGCCTGGAACGCCACCATGGCGACTGACCATACCGACGGCGCACCGCCGAGTTTTGGCAGGACCATCTTGGTAAACATCGGTTGAACGGCGAACAGAAGCAGTGCCGAAACGAATAGCGTCGTTGCATACAGCATCGGCGCTATGCGCCGAGCGAGCGGCAATGCAGCTTCGGGCGTCGAAAGCGGGGCCGCCGTGTCGGTCGAGGTCATGACAGCGATCTCTAGGAGCGTGGTAACCTAGAAGGATGATGTTAATCCAAGCTTACAAAGCCGGGCACGGATCCCGGTGCTAGTCCCCGTCCAGGTGAAAGATGAGGTGGGGCGATTTTAGTCGTGCCGGTTACCGCCAACTCATCTGTTCACGGTGTGGCGCGGCCGCGCTCTTCGTACTCCACCCTCGTATCTTGCCGTGCCTTTGCTGGGCCAACAAAATGAGCCAGTTCTTGTACTTTATGCCGAATGTTCAGAATTTAATTTCTTTGCGGATAACTCAATCGTAGAAACCGTCAATTCAATGTGCCACGGTTTCTGTCGTCTTTTTGATTGGCTGCGAGATTAAGAGCCCGTTTCAAACGATCCGCAATTACCCACTGCAAAAGGGGACCCCAATTCAGCACGAGCGGACAGTCTATAAACGTCTGCAGGAAAAGTTGGATTGGGATGTTCCTAAATTTGGCACGTTGTCATCGTTTAATTATGAAACATCCGTCGGATGATGCGGAAGCATTGCCGGCAAGGTGGCCTACTTTCCCCGATATCACTATACCCCCTGTGAAAACTGACCGCAGCGGCAGAGCGTGACGCGATTGCGTATCTCATATTCAAAGCCATCCGCCGAGACCACTTTAATTCCGCCTCGCAACCAGATTGGCCCGCTGCACCCTCCTTCTGGATCTTCGACAAGGCCTATCGAGACGGGCAACTCGCGCTCTACGGATTTCCCCGTCGCCTTGTCCCAAGCCACCAAGCGGCCGGCAGGACAATTTTCAACCTGCCGGATGAAGGTCTCGCGGATTTCGGGTTCGTCAGTACGAGTTACTTGATTCCACACCTTTCCGTTCGGATCACAAAAGCGTCCGAATGCGCAAAGGCTCTCTGCATCCGTGAGCTGCAACCTGGGACCGTCGAAGATTTTCGCTTGACTGAGATAAGGTTCACGACTGGCCGTCTCGGTGCCGTCAAAACCGATCTTTGCGTGGGTGCCATCGCAGAACGGCTTTTTCTTCGACTGACCGCACCGACATAACGCGTACTTTTCTGGCGTCGTATATGCCTTGCCCTTGGTCCATTTTTCGGAATCGCCGTCCGCATCCGTGGCAATGATCTGCTTGGCGAGAGGGAGGCGGCCCATGACCATGTAGGGACCATCTTTCGATACCATTATCTGAGCGACGATATTTGCATTGGTCATGAGTTTAGTCCGTTTTTGGGGTAACTGTTCCACCCCATTGCTTCGTCAACACTGAGCGCTCCGGCCCCCGAGCTTATCACGTACAGAAATCCACCTGTCATCACGAGGTTCTTGTAGAAGTTGATCATGTTTTCCGTATCTCCAGCGGGCAGATGAACTCCGAAAGCAGTGCCCAGGCAGAGAAGGACGAGCGCAGCGGCGGCCCACTGCGTTTTGAAGCCCACCAAAATGGCCAACCCGCCGAGAAGATGGATCGCGCTCGAGACCCAAATTGCCACATCTGGAACCGGCACGTGGAGGCTGGCGAAATACTCTATCGTTCCGCCAGGGTTGCGCAGTTGGAGGATGCCATCCCAGATGAAGAGGCTGGACATCAAAAAACGTGCGAGCAGCAGTAAGTAGGTTTTACTATTGTGCATGGTGCATCTTCCCCTCGATGATCCGCGTTGAATGGTCGGCGAGCGGCATTACGTCTTCGTCGCGTCCAGCACGACGGTAACACGCCGTTCTTTGTTCAGACGTGCGAGAGTTCTTGGTCAGCATTTGATTCTCGATCGGAAGGGGACACTTCCTAGCGGGCGCAGCTCCAGCGGTCCGCTTCTTGCCTTTGAAACAAAAAATGACGCGCCTCGCACCAGTGCGACAATAGATTTCGATATCGCAGCAAGAAGCGGAGTTTGTACGGCGCTATTTCGGACTACCCATCGTTCAAGTCGCCGACTGAGGTTAGTGGCTTCCAACACAGCAAAGAAGGGTATCCGAATGTCGAAAGAGGAAGATAACAAGGCCATTATTGGCAGGTGGTTCACCGACTTCTGGGGCAAAACCTGCAAGCTCGGCATCGTCGACGAACTAGCCGCCCCCAATATGCTGCTGCAGTATTCGTTACACGAACAGCGCCGCGGTCGAGATGACATCAAGGCGTTCATGACCGATTTTCGCGAGGCGTTCCCGGATCTCAACTTCTGGGGCACTGCGGACCTCATTGCCGAGGGCGAATATGTCGTCGGTCGGTGGGAGGGCGGCGGGATCCATACTGGGCCGGCATTCAGCGACTTCCTTACCGGCTCACTTCCGGCGGCTAGCGGCCGAAAGATGCACTTCACGGGCACGACAGTGCTGCACCTCCAGAACGGGAAGATCGTGGAGGAAATCGGTCTGGACGACGGCGTCACCGCTCTCATGCAGCTCGGTCTCCTGAAAGCCGCCTGACAGCCGACAGCCGGTACGCTTGTCGGACACCGTTCCTGAAATGCTGGGGCTCGCGCCGTCGATGGCGCGGCCCTTTTTGCGTAATGGTCCCCGCCAAGTCAGCAGGAATCGGGTGGTTAAGCGAGCAACTTCGTCTGATTTGAAAGCAAGAGCTGGAGTGTGCAGATGCGCGCAGTCAGGTTAATTGCAGGCTCAACCACCGAAGTGGACACCGCCATGACGACACTGAAAACTCCAAAAATAACTAACATCCCTTTGGCCGACGATCCGCGTTGGGCGCGGATTGTCGCGCACGATCGTTCGGCTGATGGCCGGTTCTGGTATTCGGTCGCGACGACGGGGGTCTATTGCCGTCCGTCCTGTCCGTCTCGAACCGCCAATCCGAAAAATGTGCAACTGCACGACACGCTTGGAGACGCGAAGGCGACAGGCTTCCGGCCTTGCAAGCGCTGCAACCCGGATGGCCTCTCGGTCGATGCACAAAATGCGAAACTCGTCGCGAAGGCATGTCGCCTCATCGAGAAGAGCGAGGACGAGCTCCCGCTCAACGATCTCGCGTCCGCCGTTGGACGAAGTCCCGGTCACTTTCATCGACTGTTCAAGACAACGACGGGTCTCACACCAAAGGAATATGCGGATGCACACCGCGCAAAACGAATCCGTGAGGGTCTTATGAATAGCAATAGCGTCACCGAAGCGATCTATGACGCGGGCTTTAACTCCAGCGGCCGCTTCTACGAGAAGTCGAATGAAATACTTGGCATGACGCCGACCAGATACCGCTCGGGCGGTGCCGATGAAGAACTCCGCTTTGCGGTCGGCGACTCCTCACTGGGCGCGCTCCTGACCGCGTCCAGTAGGAAGGGGATTGCTGCGATCCTGCTTGGAAGCGATCCCGACGAACTCGTCCGCGAGTTACAGGATCGGTTCCCGAAGGCAAAGCTAATCGGCGCCGACCGAGAATACGAGGCATTGGTCGCTCGCGTCGTTGGATTCGTCGAGGCCCCGGGTCAAGGCATCGACCTGCCGCTAGACATTCGCGGCACGGCCTTCCAACAGCGCGTTTGGCGCGCCCTGCAAGATATTCCTGCAGGACATACCGTTCCCTACGCCGAGATTGCGCGCCGCATTGGTTCACCCAAGGCGGTTCGGGCAGTGGCAGGCGCTTGCGCGGCGAACAACATAGCCGTGGCGATTCCCTGTCACCGGGTCGTCCGGAATGATGGCTCGCTCTCCGGGTATGCGTGGGGCGCGGAACGCAAGCGCGCGCTAATCGCGAAAGAGGCGCGAACATGAATTTTGCAAGCGTCGTCCAAACATCGTCCGCAGTCCGGCTCGCGGACATGCGCGTCTCCAATTATGACTGGAACACGCTATCGGAGGAGCTCAGTAGCCATGGCTGCGCCGTGATCGAAAAACTTCTGTTGCCTGACGAGTGCCGGCAGATCTCTGGCCTTTTTCGGCAGGAAGGCCGTTTCCGGAGCCATATCCACATGGCAAGGCACGGGTTCGGCAAAGGGGAGTATCGTTACTTCAAATACCCATTGCCCGACCTGATCGGCAGCATTCGCACGGCACTCTATCCGCACTTGGCGGGCATTGCCAACGAGTGGAATGAGCGCATGAGTATCGATCAGCGCTATCCCGAACACCATGCCGATTTCCTGAAGCAGTGTCACGACGCAGGGCAAGCGCGGCCGACACCGTTGTTGTTGCAGTACGTACCAGACGACTTCAACTGCTTGCATCAGGATATTTACGGTGACCTCGCGTTCCCGCTCCAGGTTGCAATTCTCCTCTCCGAACCAGAAATCGACTTCAGCGGCGGGGAGTTTGTCCTGACTGAACAGCGCCCGCGCATGCAGAGTCGTGTCGAGGTGGTGCCGTTGCGGCAGGGCGATGCGGTGGCTTTCGCTGTACATCACCGGCCCGTGAAGGGAACGAAGGGCACTTACCGGGTTAATCTCCGGCACGGAGTCAGCCGCATCCGCAGCGGAATGCGGCACACCGTTGGCATCATTTTTCACGATTCAAAGTAATCTCTCGACATAGTTGAACGTAGCTTATGGCCCTTAACTTCCGCGACGGCGAACGAAGGTCGCGGCAGCTTTCGGGGGTAAAGCGGACGCGCTTACCGTTGGGTGCCGCGGCAGCTAATGACCCAAAGCGGACATTCGGGCTGAGCGACCCTCCATCGACCCGGCGCCGGTTACTGGCTTTCGTTTTGTTGGCACGAAATGCCGATTCTGAAGGTTATGTGCCCAATAAAAAACCGCCCGTTCTCCTCGGGTGTTGAAGTCAGCGTTGAGAGCAAAGCATCTTTGCCAAACGTCAGAAAGTTTTCGCAGTGCCCCTATTGCCATATGGTCCATGGCTGGACACCCGAAGAGGCATTCTTTGACGATCCGCCGTCCACCGCATTTTTGGATTGACGCCGGGGCCCCTTAGCTACCGCGCCGGCCACTTCTCGGATTATGCTGCGACGCGATGCATGGCTGCCTGTTGGTGCGCGCCGCGGATGGCCTTCACCGATTTTTCAATAGCGAGCCACAAACGTCCGATTTCGACAGCCGCATCGGAGTCGGCGTCATATTCCTTCGCAGTTTCACCACCAGCAAGCGCAAGTGAAAAACTAGCCCGTTGAGTGATCTGACCGCCCCACACTGGAATTTCCCGCCTAGCCAGCCAATTCCGCGCGTCAGTGACAGAGGGAGACTCGACGTTCTGACGTCTTGGCGGCGCGCCGTTGATGATCACCGCATATGGTTTGCGCGCCTCTCGCGCAAACTCGATGGTCTCCTGGACGGCGTCAATGTCGAATACACCGGGTCGGCAGGGGATGATAACGAGCGTAGCGGCACGGATCGCGTCAGTAACTGCCGCTGACATATTTGGCGGTGTGTCAATGAACACCCACTCGACACCGTCTCCCTTCGCCACCTTCAATACGTCGGGCATGCAACGCTTTACGGTCTTGAGCCGTAACGCATCTGTTTCGCGCAGCTCTTCCCGTAGCTCGATCCAGAGCGTAAGCGAGCCTTGCGGGTCGTCGTCGATGAGAAGACACGGTCGCGATGGTCGGTGCACGTGGGCGGCTAGATGAGCGGCTAATGTGCTCTTGCCTGACCCGCCCTTGCGCGATGCAAAAGTGAGTACATTCATGGATGAACTCCGAAGCAGATTTGATTGCGGAGCCTAATGCTCAGTTGATCCGATCGAGGTAATGTCATTACAGCACGACTATGCAGGGACGGACTTTGATAAAATTTTCAACGACCCGACCTCTGGTTGTTCCGTGACGATAAGGCCGCACAGAACGCATTCAAAAACTTTCAAATCGAACAATATGCCAAACACGGATGGCACGAACCGAGTAGGTTTATCGCAGTGTGGGCAACGCGGCGGAGGTCGGTATTTGCTGACAGTGAGCATCAGCCTCGTCCTAGCGGATCGTGGCTATTTCCAAGACAAAGGCGCCGGGGGGCACGGAAAGGACGACCCTACATTCTTCGCAATCAAATGCCTGCCTCGCAGATTGCGCCGCAACGTCTCGAGTTGATCGTGAGGGCTGCATGTGGTTGCCACAAAAGGGGCAATGTGGCCGCGGGGCATCCGTGTCCATGCTCCTAGGGTGCGCCGGGATGGTTAATAGAAGGTAAAAAGAGAACCCGCGCCCGCGCAGTTCATCCGAAAATAACAGGGAATAATTTTCGGCAGAACAGGGAAGCTGTTACGCGGTAACAGGGAAACTGCACGCTCGAGCGGACATCGGCCGAACTACTACTCCTGGTGGGAGGCTAACTCGATTGATGCCGTAGAGAGACAACCCCGACGGTGCCAACAGTGCGCTTCCGTCTTTTCAATATTGAGCTTGACTTAGACCGCTGCAGAAATTTGGCTTAGCGCTGCTCGGGAGCGTCCCGACCCCTTCGCGTCGCCACCCAAAGAGCATCTGGAGGCAAGCATGGCCGCATACACGATAAAGCCGCTCGTCACCGCAACTGCGATTAACACCGGTGGTCGCAATGGGCACTCCGAAACAACTGACCACTCAGTAAGCGTGAACCTATCTGTGCGTAAGGAGATGGGTGGGCCCGGATTACCAAACACCACAACGCCTGAACACCTCTTCGCTGCTGGTTATGCGGCTTGTTTTGGAGGCGCCTTAGAATTTGTTGGGCGCCAGCATAAGAAAGATGTAACCGGGACCGTCGTGACCTGTGACACCTCGGTAGGGCCGCGCGAGGGTGGCGGTTTCGGAATTGCAGTCAAAATGCATGTCAAAGTGCCAACCTTGCCGGTCGCAGAAGCGAGGTCGCTCGTAGACGAAACAC